>Ga0256405_10000707_pt1 | contig 105471 bp, 108 predicted proteins | sample RumenRJG_02DNA_FD_189096 | JGI IMG/M metagenome (GOLD analysis project Ga0256405, IMG submission 189096) | Bovine rumen microbial communities from Lethbridge, Alberta, Canada - RJG_02 | ecosystem: Host-associated > Mammals > Digestive system > Stomach > Rumen | place: Canada: Alberta...
TTCTCTTCTGGTTTCTGTTTTTTTCTTTCCGACATAACAATGCTCCCTCCATGTTTGACAGTTTGTTTTTTCACTGTCTCTCATGGAGGGAGCATATCAGGATGGCGGGGCGTTGATTTTGTTGGCAATTATCCTCTTTCGGTATACGCAGACAGACGGCGCGCTTATCGGAAATTCTTCGGACTGGTATGGAAGGTGTTCTGAAAGGCCCGGAGGAAGGTGGAATACTCCGGAAAGCCCGCCTGCTCCGCCGCCTTCATCACCGGAACGCCCTCCCGGATCAGCTCTCCCGCCCGCAGCAGCCGTTTCTGCACGGTGTACTGGTGGACGGTGTAGCCGGTGATCTCCTTGAACCGGTGCATCAGGTAGTACCGGCTCATGTAAAAACGGGCCGCCAGCGCGTCCACGGAGAGGTCTCCCTCCAGATTGGCGGCGATATAGTGGAGGATCTCCTCCATTTTGGGGTCCAGATGGTAGCTGTCCGTCTCTGCCGGAGCGGTATTGGCCCGGAGGAAGTCCCGGTTTACCTGAATCAAAATCTGTTGGCACAAGGTGTCCGCCATGCGGTGGGCGCCAAACTCCTCGGACCGCAGGGCCTCCTCTAACTGCTGGATGGACCGGGCGTAGCCAAGACGCCCCTCCTCCCCGGTCCGCAGAAGGTGGAACCCCTGCTCCCGGCTCTTGTCCAGACAGGCGTCCAGCGGCTCTCCGGGATCGCTGCGCTGGGCGATCCATTCCCGCCCCAGCCACAACACAGCCCGCTCGTAAGGCTCCTCAGCGTAGATGATGGGCCTGTGGATCAGGTTATGCTGGATCAGCACGATGTCCCACGGTTTGAGGAAATAGGTGACGCCCTCCACCACGTAGGTCACCTTTCCGCCGAGGAAGATCACCAGCTTATCAAATTCATGGTAATGGTAGTCGATTTTCTGGGCCAGAGAATCCTTCAGATGCACCAGGCGGAAGTCCCGGTCCAGATACCCCCGCTTGCCCACCTCGCTGCGATCCAGCATACTGTCACCTCTTTCGTTTATGATCCTATTTTACAGCACTTTTTGCTGCTTTTCAAGGAATGAACGTTATTTCAGCAGAAAAGCTGTGATTGATTTTCCGATTTTTTCTATACAACATTCTCTGTGGGAGCATCTTGTTTTCCTCTTCATTCTTTGCTATACTGTGTAGAGTTAATGAGAATTTGGGAGGAACGTGTTATGAGCTACGCCGATCAGGTCTTTATGCAAAACATTCGGGAGATCCTTGACCACGGCGTCTGGGACACCGACCAGAACGTCCGCCCCCACTGGGAGGACGGCACGCCCGCCCACACCATCAAAAAATTCGGCATCGTCAACCGCTACGATCTGCAAAAGGAGTTCCCCATCCTGACCCTCCGCCGGACCTACTGGAAAACAGCTGTGGACGAGCTGCTGTGGATCTGGCAGAAAAAGTCCAACAACGTCCATGACCTCAACGCCCGGATCTGGGACCAATGGGCAGACGAGACCGGCTCTATCGGTAAGGCTTACGGCTATCAGCTGGCCGTCAAGCACCACTATTCCGAGGGATACATGGATCAGGTGGACCGGGTGCTCTACGATTTGAAGCATAACCCCGCCAGCCGCCGGATCTTGACCAACATCTACAACTTTGCCGACCTCTCTGAGATGCACCTGTACCCCTGCGCCTATTCCATGACCTTCAACGTCTCCGGCAACGTGCTCAATGCCATTTTGAACCAGCGGAGCCAGGATATGCTGGCCGCCAACAACTGGAACGTGGTGCAGTACGCCGTGCTGGTGTACATGATGGCTCAGGTCAGCGGTCTTGTGCCCGGTGAGCTGGTCCACGTCATCGCCGACGCCCATATTTACGACCGCCATGTGCCCATCGTGGAGAAAATGCTGACCCAGGCCCCTGCCCCCGCGCCGAAGTTCGCCATAGACCCCTCCGTGACGGATTTCTATGCCTTCACCCGGAACAGCTTTACGATGGAGGGCTACACCCCCGCCCCCTTCGAGGATAAAATCCCCATCGCCATTTAAGGAGCCGCGCTATGAACGCCATCGTTGTCACAGATAAACAGTGGGCCATTGGCCGGAGCGGTGATCTGCTGTTCTCCCTGCCAGGGGACATGAAGCACTTCCGCACGCTGACCACCGGCGGCACCGTCATCATGGGCCGCAAGACCCTGGATTCCTTCCCCGGCGGCAGACCGTTGCCCAAGCGGCGGAATATCGTCATCACCCGGTCCCCGGACTTTCACCGGGAGGGCTGCGAGACTGTCTCCACGCCGGAGGATGCGCTGGCGTTGGCCGGAGATAAAGAAAACGTCTGGCTCATCGGCGGCGGCAGCATTTACGCCGCGCTGCTGGGCCGCTGCCGGCGGGCCTCCGTCACCCGGGTGGACAGCACCGTATCGGATGCCGACACCTTTTTCCCCGATCTGGACGCCCTCCCTAACTGGAAAATTGAGCGGACCGGTGAGGCCGTCACGGAAAACGGCCTGACCTACCGCTTTGTGGACTATGTGAATACCGCGCTATTGTAAGCAAAGGCTCCGCCGGAATTCCGGCGGAGCCCTGTTCTTTTCTCTGCCCTCTTTTCAAAACCGCCGCCGCCGTTTATAATAGCCTTATGAAAACTGCGGAAAGGAGGCGGGCGTATGGCGGATCTGAACACCGATGTGCGGTACATCAAGGGCATTGGCGAGGCCAAGGCCAGATCCCTGGGCAAGCTGGGCATCGCCACGCTGGGCGACCTCATCAACTGGTTCCCCCGGCGCTATGAGGACCGCCGGAAAATAAGGCCCATCAGCCAGCTCATCCCCGGCGAACCGGCCTGCGTCTCCGCCATGATCGCCTCGGAGCCAAAGCTGTCCCACATCCGCAAGGGCATGGATCTGGTGAAGGTCCGGGCCGTGGATGACACAGGCGCGCTGGATGTAACATTTTTCAACCAGTCCTGGCTGAAAAATCAACTGCGGGTAGGCGAGACCTACGCCTTTTACGGCAGGGCGGAGGGAAGTCTCCTACGAAAAAGCATGGCAAGTCCCATTGTGGAGCCGGAGGGACGGCGGGAGCACACCGGCCGCATCGTGCCCATCTATCCCCTCACCGCCGGGATCAGCCAGCTGCTGTTGTCCCGAGCCATCCGGCAGGGCTTGGACAGCTGCGCCGATATTCTGCCGGACTGCCTGCCGGACGGCGTCCGTCAGGACCACCAGCTCTGCCGGGTAAATTATGCCTATGAGAACATCCACTTCCCGGAGTCCCCGGAGGCGCTGGACATTGCCCGGAGGCGGCTGGCTTTCGAGGAGCTATTTTTCTTCGCCATTGGATTGAAGCTGCTGCGCTCCCGGCGGGAGACCGTCTCCGTGGAACCGTTTCAGCCGGTGGATATGGCCCCGTTTTACAACGTTCTCCCCTTCACCCTCACCGACGCCCAGCGCCGCTGTGTAGAGGAAACCATTGCCGATATGGAAAGCGGCAAGCCCATGAACCGTCTCTGTCAGGGGGATGTCGGCTCCGGCAAGACCATGGTGGCCGCCGCCTGCGTGTATTTCTGCGTCAAAAACGGCCGTCAGGCGGCGCTGATGGCCCCCACGGAGCTGCTGGCAGAGCAGCACTACCGGGGCCTTGCCCCGCTGCTGGAACGGCTGAATATCCGCTGCGCCCTGCTCACCGGCTCTACCCCCGCCAAAACAAAACGCTCCGTCACCGCCCAACTGGCCACAGGCGAGATCGACTTCGCCATCGGCACCCATGCCCTGATCTCCGGCGGCGTGGCCTACGCTGACCTGGGGTTGGTGGTGACGGACGAACAGCACCGCTTTGGCGTGGCCCAGCGGACGGCGCTGGCAGAAAAGGGAGAGCATCCCCACACCTTAGTCATGTCCGCCACGCCCATCCCCCGGACGCTGGCCCTGATTTTGTACGGCGATCTGGATGTGTCCGTCATCGACCAGCTTCCACCGGGACGGAAGCCTATTGAAACCTATGCCGTCACCTCCGCCTATCACCCCCGGCTGTACGCCTTTATCCGCAAGCAGGTGGAGGCCGGGCGGCAGGTGTACATCGTCTGCCCCATGGTCAGCGAAAATGACGAGCTGCCCGACGAGCGGAAAGCCGTGACGGAATACGCCCAAAAGCTGCAAACGGAGATCTTCCCCGACTTGAAGGTGGCCTTCGTCCACGGCAAGATGAAGGCCAAGGAGAAGGACGCCGTCATGTCTGCCTTTGCCGCCGGGAAAACGGACATTCTTGTGTCCACCACCGTGATCGAGGTGGGCGTGGACGTACCCAACGCCAATCTGATGGTGGTGGAGAACGCGGAGCGCTTCGGCCTCAGCCAGCTCCATCAGCTTCGGGGACGGGTGGGCCGGGGGCAGCACCAGTCCTACTGTGTACTGGTGTCCGACAATAAAAATGACGAGACCCGCCAGCGGCTGAAGGCCATGACGAAAACCGCCGACGGTTTCAAGATCGCCGAGGAGGACCTCCGGCTCCGGGGCCCCGGCGACTTCTTCGGTCTCCGGCAGCATGGTCTGCCGGGATTGCGGGTGGCGGATCTCGGCTGCGACACCCGGCTGCTGGCGGAGGCACAGTCCGCCGCCGACGGACTGCTGGCAGAGGACCCGGCGCTGACACACCACCCCGCCACGGCGGAACGGGTACGAAAGCTGTTTCAGCAAAGTGAAAACAGTCTGAACTGAATCCGGGAGACCGGCCGGATGGCCGCTCTCCCGGTTCTGTGAAATTTTTTCGTCCGGTTGGGTTGACAGCGCCTGTTTTTTGGCATACTATAAATGTGTTATGAAATGACAACCGCATAGAGTTCCGGTAGGTAAGGCTACCACAGGGATATGGATCGCTGCCGCGGAGTGATGGAGACATCATGAGAGGGTTTGAACAGGCGATATCGAACAACAAGGTATCATCTAACGCGATTTCACCGCCCTGTGAAGCTAAAGCTTGAACGGTAGGGATGCTGTCCTCTGAGACGCTCCTGGAAGCAGGACTTCACCGCACCGGAACGGGACGCGGCGAGGTCTTTTATTTTGCTTTGCGCCATGCAGAAATACCGGGTGGAAAGCCCGGAAAGGAGGTCACGCTATGTTTGAAATGGAAAACCGTGGGGAACTGGTCGAAAAAATTGAGGATCTGGTGAACCGAAAACGATATACAGAACTGCGGGACCTTCTATTGCCGCTGGAGCCTGCGGACATTGCCATTCTGGCGGACGATCTGGACGATGAAAAGACCCTGCCCCTGCTGTTCCGTCTGCTGCCTAAGGAGCAGGCGGCAGAGGTGTTCGTAGAGCTGGAAAGTGACCAGCAGGAGCTGCTGATCCGCGGCTTTTCCAACACGGAGCTGAAGGAAGTGCTGGACGAGCTGTATCTGGACGATACCGTTGACATCGTGGAGGAAATGCCCGCCAACGTGGTCAAGCGGATCCTGAAGCACTCCGACCCGGATATGCGCAAAAGCATCAACGAAATTCTGAAATATCCGGAGGACTCCACCGGCTCCATTATGACCACGGAGTTTGTGGATCTGAAGGAGACCATGACGGTGGAGGACGCCTTGAAGCGCATCCGCCGGACCGGACCGGACAAGGAGACCATCAACGTCTGCTACGTCATTGATGACTGGCGGCACCTCATCGGCGTCCTCTCCATCCGTACTCTGCTGCTGGCGGAGGAGGATGACATCATCGGGGACATCATGGAGCGGAACTACATCTGCGTCCAGACCCTGGATGACCAGGAGGAGACCGCCCGTGCTTTAGGCAAGTATGACTTTCTGGCCCTCCCCGTGGTGGACACGGAAAATCGCCTGGTGGGTATCGTCACCGTCGATGACGCCATCGATGTTTTGCAGGAAGAGACCACGGAGGATATGGAAAAGATGGCGGCTATGCTGCCGACGGACAAGCCCTACCTCCGCACCAGTGCCTTTGACACCTTCAAATCCCGTATTCCGTGGCTGCTGCTATTGATGGTCTCCGCCACCTTTACCGGCCAGATCATCTCCAGCTTTGAGGACGCCCTCAGCGCTTTCACCATCCTCACAGCCTATATTCCCATGCTGATGGACACCGGCGGCAACTGCGGCTCTCAGGCCAGCGTCACGGTGATCCGCGGCCTGTCTCTGGGCGAGATCGAATTTTCCGACCTGATCCAGGTGGTCTGGAAGGAGTGCCGGGTGGCGCTGCTGTGCGGCACCGTTCTGGCCGGCGCCAACTTCGCCAAGCTGATGCTGCTGGACCGGATGGTATTCCACAATCCCATTACCGTCACCGTAGCCGCCGTCATCTGCCTGACGCTGGTGTGCACCGTGCTCGCCGCCAAGATCGTAGGCTGTATGCTGCCGCTGCTGGCTAAAAAGATCGGCTTTGACCCGGCGGTGATGGCCTCTCCCTTCATCACCACCATCGTGGATGCCCTCTCCCTGCTGATCTACTTCCGCTTCGCCTCTTTCCTGCTGGGTATCTGAAAAGTGTATAAAAACGCCCCTGTATGAAAAATCATACAGGGGCGTTTTTTATATGGGTCTCAATGAGCTTGAATCACTTATTCCAATTGATCCATTTATTAAACTGGAATTGATAATGTACAATAAGGGACCTGTTGACAAAGTGGCGCGCAGATCCTTTCTGTGGTAAAATAGTTATAGGAGGGATGCAGCATGATGGGACACCAAAGCAGACAAATGGCAATGCTTTTCGTAGATATAGAGTCACTGATTCCAGAAACCCACCTGCTGCGGAAGATCGAGCGGATGGTATCCTTTGATTTCATCTATGATCTTCTGGCGCCATATTATCCGGCAACAGGCCGTCCATCTGTCGACCCTGTCAGTATGTTCAAAATGCTCTTGATCGGATACCTGTATGGCATCAAATCAGAGCGGCGGTTGGTGGAGGAAGTTCAGCTCAACATCGCCTACCGATGGTTTTGCGGATTTGAACTGGATGACACGATCCCAAATCACTCCACATTCAGCAAGACCAGAACACGAAAATGGCAGCAGAGCAGTCTTTTTCAGAAAGCCTTTTATGAAATAGTCAAGCAATGCATAGACAGCGGGCTGATTGACGGAGAAGCGATGGCTGCGGATGGAAGCTATATTCCGGCCAACGTATCAAGAGAAAGCTGGATCAATGTAGAAACAGAAGTTGAACAGAGTATGCAAAGCTATCTCGATTCTTTGGATGAAGAGCTTTCCAATCAGCCGGGCTTCAAAAAGCCGCCAACAAAAATTGTAAGGAAGTGCCGTACCACCAGCCAAACAGATCCAGACAGCGGTTATATCAATCACGGCAGCAAACGCGGCATCGGGTATCTGATGGAAGCAACTGTGGACTGCAAACACGGCATTTTAACAGGCGTTGATGTATATTCTGCCAATGAGAAGGAAAGCGTCCTGATCTTGCGGCATTTGGAACGGCAAGTTGATCTTGGTGTCCCAATGAAACGAATCGCACTGGATCGCGGATATGAGCTGGTGGGCCGGGCGTAAAATTTTGTGTAAGCGATTTTCGACAAAAGTCAAGGATGGCGCTGGAAAGCAGGGCGGATTCTGGCCTGAATCCCTTGATTACCGAAAGCCATGGCGGTCAGAACGGTATGCGCGCCGGCACGGCGTGAATGCCGGGCTGGCCGCCGTGGCATACTAGGACAAGGGAGTCAGCCAACGGCTCGGTCGGCGAACATGATCTCCAGTTGACTGAGCACCAGATCCCAGTTCTGATATCTAGCGTGCCAGTGCTTCACGATACGCTGAGAGGCCAGATACAGCATCCGGCGCAGGGAGTCGTCGTTCGTGAAGGAAGGCTTGTTTTTCGTAATCTGCCGGAACTGGCGGTTCAGGCCCTCGATGATGTTCGTCGTGTATATGATTTTCCGAATCTCCACGGGGTATTCAAAGAACGTGCTTAAAACCGGCCAGTTTTCCTCCCAGCTTTTCACGCAGGAGGGGTACTGCTTGCGCCAGATTTCTGCGAAGGTCTGCAGATTTTTCTCGGCTTCATCCAGTGTGACGGCGCTGTAGATCTTCTTCAGATCCGCAACGACCTTTTTGATGTCCTTGTAGCTGACATATCTGGTGGAACTGCGCACCTGGTGCACGATGCAGCGCTGCAGCCTGCTTTTGGGGAAGACGGCCTCGATCGCCTGCATCATCCCACACAGGCCGTCCGTGCAGAACAGATATACATCCAAAACGCCCCTGCTTTTGAGGTCATTCAGCACATTCAGCCAGAATTTGCTGTTTTCGTGCTCTCCGATCCAGACGCCCAGGATATCCTTCCTGCCGTCCATGGTGACGCCCAGAACCACATAGGCAGCCTTCGTCACGTACCGCCGGTCTTCCCGAACCTTGTAGTGAATGGCGTCCATGAACACAAACGGATACACCGGCTCCAGAGGACGATTCTGCCAGGCTGTGACCTCCGGCATGATCTTTTCACTGATCTTCGTTACCAGCTCTGGAGAGATCTCCACGCCGTACAGTTCCTTGATCTGCTCGGCGATATCCCGTTGGCTCATGCCGCAGGCGTACAGCGCCAGAATCTTATCCTCCATCCCGTCCGCATTCCGGTCATACTTGCCGATAATCTTGGGCTCGAAGGAGCCGTTCCGGTCCCGGGGAACCTTGATGTCCACCTCACCCAGCTGGGTCTTGACGGTCTTCTTCGTGTAGCCGTTGCGGTAGTTTCTCGGGGTTCCCTCCGGCGCGTCCGAGCGCTCGCAACGCTCTCGACCAAGCTCCTCGTCCATCTCCACTTCCATGACGGTCTGGATGACGTCCCGGAACATTTCCTTCATGGCCGCCATGATCTCCGTCGTGCTGGTGAAGTGCTGGCTCTGAACGTATTCCTTCAACAAATCCTGTGGTACTGACTGCATAATCTTCGTCTCCTCGTCTTGAATGTTTGATCTCATTCTTGACTCAGTCGATGGTTTTCATACTGTCGAGGAACGTCGATTACACAGAATTTTCTGCGGTCTCGACTGGTGCTGTTCACCGGGGGCTGGAGCTTCTGGGCATTATCGGATATATCCCCGCAATTCAATTCTCCAATCCACCTGAGAAATATGGATTCTCCTACGATCCACAGCTGGACGCATTCATCTGTCCGGAAGGAGCTCCTCTTACGTACCACAGGCTAAATTGCAGCAAATCGACGGGCAAATATCTGCGTTGCTACCAGGTCGAGGGCGATGCCTGTATGCGCTGTCCAAAACGGCCGGGCTGTTTTGACAAGGCTGGAATTCGGCGCAGAGTGTTGGCCAGCAGCTGCTATCCGGCATTTTTCAGAGGGCATCAGCGCGTGGGAACTCCTGAATACCTGTCCATGATGCGGCTTCGCAAAATCTGGGCCGAGGGCAGCTTCTCCGTCTTGAAACGGGAACACTGTATTTCAAAGATTCGAAAAAGGGGCATTCTTGCAGCTACGGAAGAATGCCTCCTTGCTGCCATGGCCCTAAATCTTAAGCGGATGGCAAAATGCCATCTTTCGCTATCTCCCAATTTATTATTCTGCTGGAACCACTGTGGGTTTCAGCAGTTTTTTTGCTTTTGTCAACAGGTCCCTTATTGTACATTACCCTAGAGAACTCTTTCTCTCGATTTGTTCCCCCGGGGTTTATGACATCTGTCAACATTTGAATTGCAGCTTCCGGAAATAGTTCCTCTAATAAACACCCCAAATGTAAGTACTCTTTTTCATCAATAGTTACAATTAAAACGGAGTCATTAGGATTTAGTAATCGCTTGGCGAGTCTCAACCTTTTTTCGATGAAAGAAAGCCATTTACTATGTCTGTAGGTATCATTTTTATCGACATAATCGTTGTTATACTTCCAGTCTTTTGCTCCTGTATTGTAAGGAGGATCGATGTAGATGCAATCAACTTTTCCTGCATACAAGTATTCAAGAAGTTGAAGCGCATGGTAATTGTCTGCCTCAATTAGTGTGTGCCACAAATCACTATCAGGAGCATTGCAAACAGAATCCAGAGTCTTCAAGTATGGATAGATAGCCTCTCCGAATTCTGCAACCCGTACAATATCAGGAATTGAAAAAGTAAATAATTCTTCTTGATTATCCTGCTTCATACAGATGGCTTTATCTTCTTCAATCTTCATAACAACATAGATTGATTTATCCTCTTTATTGTCACGGCGCATAACATTACAGCCCCTCTTGATAGGCATGTCAAAGAGAGGTGTGCATTCCGGCAAATGTTCTTCGAAAACCAAGCCGAATTTCTTCTGCTTGGACAACTTATTTACTTCTTTCTGAATTCGATCTCTTAGCTCAGCGTCTTGAATCTGACTGATCAAATCATCAATTGCTGCCATATCTATTACCTCTTATCTTTTATATATCGTCCACTTTTTACACGAGCATCTTTAGGGCGTTCAGCATCTTCCGGTATTGCCCAATATGATCCTATTTTCATTGCGCCTGGAATTCTTCCGTCAGAGCAAAGATCGTTAATCCATCTAGCAGAAAGATTCCATTTTTCCGATGTTTGTCTAATTGATAAATAGCCCATACAGTTCTCCGTTCTTATTCGAGAAGATGTTATAATTCGACAAAATAATTGTACTCTAAACCTCGCGGAAAATCAATCTATTTGTCATCCCCTGTTGCCCTATATTTTACGCACCTCACTAATTTGCAAGCAATGTTTCCTTGGCCAAGTCCTGCGAAAACAGCATTATCCCGAAACGGGACAACTTGCTTGTTGGGATATTCCCAAACCCTTATCGATCATCACTTTGTGATGGCTGCGCGTTTCTGCGAAACACTAAAAAAGCAAGGTCTGAGTAGCAGTACCATGACTGTTACCCAGACCTTTTGATTTACCAGCCTTAATGACTTTGTTCATCCTTCCGGCGTTTTTGCTCTTCTTCCTTACGCTCTGCATCGTAGAGAGAAGCAATATTCTGCTGGGCAATCAGAAGCTCCTGGGCATCACTTTTCGCCAGTCTGTATTCGGCATAGGTCTGCTTTTTTGCTGCCAGCACCTCAGCATATTCAATACTGAGATCCTTTACTCTTGGAAGCTTCCTTACGCCCAATTCATCGAAGGCCGCCTTTGCCGCTTTATGAATCGTAATCTCTTCCCGATGTGCCTCCAGAAACTTTTTGCTGTAACCGGCTTTGCGGTATTCCTCATAAATGGCCCGCGTCTTGGAATAGTTGATGATATGCTTTTTCAGAGTGCCGATCTCCGCCAATCGTTTTTCCGATTGCTGAATGGAAGAAAGCAAGGCATCCCTTTTGGCCGTCTGCTGCCGTACAAGCTGGTCCAACTGCTCCATGCTTTCAATCTTATTCCCACATTCTTGATGATGACCGTAAGAACAACGCAGCATTGTTTGAGAAAGCCTTTTACAGCGGGAAAGGTTCAGACGATATTGAGTCACCGGCTGAAACCGGATCCGAAGCAAAAGCAGCCCCTTCAGGTGTGGATCCTGACCTTCTGGCAAAGATACTCAGTAATCCGGAAATGGCAGCGCTGCTGACAAGCCTGGCGAAGAGCCTGAACTAAAATAAGGGCCGGATCACCGGCCCACCACTTACATAGAGAGTATTGTAAACTCGGATTTCATTCGAACCGGGAATGCAATACTCTCTTTTTTATCGTCTTCCCCAGCGAGTGCTTTTCAGGGAGACGTGAAATATTTCGTTTAGGCTTGCGGTTCGACTGCAGATGGATTTTTACTCAAAAATGTGCTAAAATTGGCGGTAGATGAAAAATGTTCTTGTTCCCCTTTTTAGAAAAATCCAAAAAACTGCTAAAATGAACCGGTGAACATCTAACGACACCGGTGAACTTGGACGAACACGGAGCGACTCGGAATATGAAAAAAGCCTGACGGATAGCGACTTTCCTGTACATAGGTGAACACAGATGACAAATGTTCAATGGTTCTCCTAAGAACACGGAGGAGCTATCACCTGCCTCAGCTTTGTGGATTGCTACAAAAACAAGCCTATACTCAATTTCATATACGCCCGCGTAGCTCAGCAGGATAGAGCGACCGCCTCCTAAGCGGTAGGTCGGAGGTTCGAATCCCCTCGCGGGTGCCAGCGAAAGTGCCGAAAATCAGCGATTTTCGGCACTTTTTCTTTCAAATTCTTCGATTGCTTGGCATCGTTGAGGATACCTGAACGAGATGTCGTGCGATTTGATTAGCCAGCTAAGAAATTAGCAAAAATCGGGATTTCTGCTAATCAAAATCGGGCCGTCTGCTAATCAGCACTTTTTCGATTCTGAAATCCTGCTAATCAAAAAGGTGATTGCTACATGATAAAGACGGTGCAAAGCGCGGCAAAACCATGTCAACCAAACAGCTTAATGAGCAGCTCATCCACCGGATCAGCACATCTGCCCGCTGAGATGAGGTCAGCACGGAACGCCAAAAGGCCCTCTCGCATGAGCATCAGTTCTTGATATGTAAGCTCAACAACGATCTTCTTGCTCCGTTTGAACATCATCAATCCCTTCTTTCATATTCATTATAGCTACATTCGCTCAGGCATTCACCTGTGCGAACACGACGTTTTGGTGTCTTTCATACATTGAGGGCTACTTGATTGTTCAAGTAGCCCTCAGCGGTTTAGATTGATTTTGTCAGCATCTTGAGCAACGCAAGCGTCTCAGGGTTGGCAAGGAGCTTCATAACCAAAGCCTGATCTTCTTGGGTGACGCCTTCCGGGAGAGCCGGCTGCACACTCTCGATAGGATTCTGAGCATCCGTGGCATAGAACGCTGCTTGGAGCTTTGCTGCATTTGCCTTGCGGTCATCATCCAAGATGTGCGCGTAGCGCTCTGTTACCATCTGAGCCGTTCCGTGCCCGGTATCACCCTGGACAGCTTTGATGTCGCCGCCGCTTAGTTTGAGCTTGTAGGTGGTGCTGGTATGCCGGATACTATGAAAGACCACCTTCGGAAGTCCATTTTCCTTGATGAGCTTATCAAGTGCCCGATTTATGACCGAGCCCTCAAGGGGAGTGCCGTTGTCGGCGCAGAACACTAAGCCGTAGTCAAAGTATTCATCACCAAGCAGCTCCTTGTACTCGTCAACCTTCTGTTTCCGCTCAACGAGCATCTCAGCTACGGCTTTGGGAAGAAAGACCTTGCGGGTGCTCGTCTTGGTCTTGGGCTCTTTCAGAACGAGGCAGGTCGTGGGGGAGGACAGCTTTGCCGGAAAAACTCTGACGACCCCTTTCCCGTTGAGGACGGAAAGAGCTTTCCGCGATACCCTCTGGACTTCCTTGTTGATGAAGATGTATGCAGCTCCGGTCTCGATGCTGTGCGGCGAGATCTCCACACAGTCCCATGTTAAGCCGAGCATCTCGCCCATACGGAGGGAGCCGGCGAAGGCAACATTGAGCGCCAGCTTGAGTGTATCGTCTTTGCAGAGGTCGATGGCCTTAAAGAGCGTTTCAGCATCCCAAATCTCGCGCTCATGCTTCTCGACTTTGGGGAGTGTTGCGTGTTCAACAGGGTTTCTTATCATAAGTTCCCACCTCACTGCCTGATTAAATGCGCTGCGGAGCAGCTTGTGAATGTCCTTGATCTGCCCTGGCCCCAAATACTCGTTTTTCGGCTTGCGAAAGGGCGTAGGCTTCGATTTGACCTTGAGCAGACTTTGGAAATACTTGTCCATCATACGTGGCGTGATGTCGTCCAGCTTCACATCCCCAATGATCGGGAGGATGTAGTTGTTGATAGTGCCGAGGTTCCCCTCGTATGTAGACATAGCCCAATTATTGATTCCATAGACGGAAACGTAGTCCTCCAACAGCTCTTTGACCGTCTTAGCCGACGGAACAATGAAAATTCCCGTGGTCTGCTGGTATTCCACTTCGGTCTTGCGCTTTTTGGCTTCCGCCTGCGTATCAAAGGACTCCCACTTTTGGCGTTTGACACCGTGCTCGTCCTCGACTTGATAGACAACGGCAAATTTATTCTTCCTCTTCACGATAGATGCCATAAATCTTCCCTCCTGTCGTGGTTTTTACCTTTTTATAGTGATTTTGGCTTCTGTACCACCTCTCAAAGCTGAGGGTATCTATACGCAGTTGCCCATCAGCCATGAAGGTTTTGAACACACCCTTCTTCGTGAGGTAGTATCCTGTGTTCCTCAAGGGAATGCCGAGCAACTCAGACATTTCGTGAGGTGACATGGATTCAGGGAACGCCTGTCCGGGCGGTTCTCCCATAACCTTTTTGTACCTGAACTGATGGGCATACCAGTTCTCAAACTCAGCGCGGTTAAGGTAGGTTGTTCCATCAATCACCTTATTTTCGAGATAACCGCGCTCACGAACCACCATGTACGCCGTCGTGTCGGGCAGGCCAAGTTCCGATGCAAAATCTTGAAGGGTCATGTCCCACTTATCAGCCAGAGCGGGAGGCGGTCCTTCTACCTTGCGGTAGCGAAGTTGCCCGTTATACCAAGCGTCAAAGCTATCTTCGAAAATTCGTATATGGCCCTTGAACATCGTAGTCTCGAACAGTTCCTTATGTATCAGCCAGTAGGAATCAACCTTGCCAATCCCCAGCTTTCTACCCATGCTGCTCACGGACATGGTTGATCGGCCTCTTCTTTCACTCATGGCATCTACCCTCCATCCAGTCTTGAAACCTCTTGATCGGGACGCGAAACTGCTTCCCTACCCTTAACACAGGGAATTGCCTTGAGCTTAGAAGATCATATGCGCTCGGCTTGCTGATGCCGAGCAGGGCTTGGATTTCTTTGACAGTGTAGGTCATCTTCGAGTTTGCAATAGGCCCGACAACTGCCTCGACCTCTTGATTGACCGCTCGGATGCGGTCATCGAAGTCGTACCTCATATGTAACACCTCCCGTTGAATGTCATCTCGTTCAGTTGCAGATATATCATACGAGAGGCGTCGGCCTTTGCCAAAGGTACGAACTGCCCCGGTATTGCCAATTCGCACATTTGACACCGGCACGATTAAGCTGTTCCTTCCAGCCAAGCGTCAAAGGATTTCTTTGAGATGCGGATTTGCTGCCCGACTTTAACAAAATGGAACAGATTTGAATGGATCAGCTTATAAGCAGTTGGTTTACTTATTTCAAGGAAATTCATTATTTCCTCAACACTGTAAGTACGCTTATCGAATGGAAATTCGGGGAATTGCCCCATCTGAGCTTCTCGTGCAGTGGATTCATTTAACTTCTCGATTCTTTCATCAAACATTTTCGCTCACCCCAACTATGTCAAACATCAATGGGCGGCTTAAAGCCAACCCCGGCTACGGCAGCTTTCCCATAGGGCTTTCTCATATATGGGTGCCGTTTCCTCCGTTACCTCAAAGATGTCGGTTCGCCATTCACCAATCCATGTGATGAGGATTTTGCACTCGCCGGCAATCAGCGCCGGAATTGCTACTTGAAGCAGGTATAGCGCATCCTGCTTGCTCCTCCTACCGCCAGGAATCATGATCGTCTCACAGTCCGGGAGGTAAGTAATGGCGGTCGGTGCTCCAAAGGGCGGGATTGAATCCTCAGAAATGGCTCTGCACTTGCCCGGTTCGTATAACTTCATCATTTATCTCCCTTCTCTCTTTGGATGTGAGTGATTTTATAGTCGTAGCCCATCCTCCCGCAGAGCGTACACCGCTCTTTGTTTTGGAAGTGGTCAAGTCGCCGCACTCTGTATTCTCTGGAATCAAGGTAGGGCTGCTTGTGTTCGGCACATAAGGTAAGCACCATATCATCTGGGCCTTCGCAATAGCTGATTAGTCTCCGCTTCTCAACAGGAACAAGGCCAAGGCTTATCAGCGTTGCGAACTGAACTTTTGCGATGGAGCGATCATCCAGCGTGGTCAAGAAGGCTTTGATCTGCCTCTTGTCTATCGTGATAAGCTGTTCACAGAGCGCCATTGAGATTTCCTCAAGTCCTTCCGTCTCAGGAAGGATGACATGAACAGGTAGCCATTCCTTCTTTACCTGTGTCGTTAGAGGGATGACGATGAGCGTTGGGCCCTCCTGATTGCCAACATCGTTCTGGATGACAATGACCGGGCGCTCACCGCGTTGAACCGAGCCGACCGTCTCCTCGCCAAGATCTGCAACATAGATTTCGCCGCGCCTGTAGGGGAAGTTGTTGAACTCCATAAAAAGGACACCTCTTTCGAGAAAGCTGGCTCCAAATCAAATACTCATCCGCTTCCCTCTGGGCAAATCGTGTGCTTTATGTACTTCCGACATCTCCAAATCTACGACCATCTGCCTAAAAAAGTTTGCAATTCGTCGTTTTGCGAGAGTTGCCGGATATGTAAAGCACACAATTTGTCCTCGACACCCCGTGTGCGGGTGGCGTTGCCACCGGGAAGTCGCTAAGCGGCTGTGTGCTGCACAGCCTCACGGGAGTCTCACCCCAACTGTCGTTCTGACAGAGCCGCCCCCATTGCGTGATCCCGCTTGCGCGGGGCTGTGGCTGGACGGGAGTACCATTGTCGTCCTGACTGTCATTGCCGCGTGGGGAGCAGCCCCACGTTTGAGCAGGTTATCTCGCTCACTTCCGTACTTCAGAAGGTCGTCGCGTACCCAACTCGGTAGCTCGTGCTTTCGCATATCATCAGGATTGAGGTCTTAGCGAATGAGTATTTGATTGTCAAGGAGCTTGGAGGGAATTACCCTCTCACCCCCCTACTACAACCTCAAAAGTGCGAAACGGAAATTCACGCCAAAAAATTTTTTATAAAAAGCTCAAATTCCTTTTTATATGTCCGTGCCGTTCGATCTGTCACCCCGCAGTAATGGGCAAGCCATTCTGTGCTTGAGCGTCTTTTGCCTGCAAGATACAGATCAAGCAGTTCGGCCCCCCAAGGCTTCCATTCATTCAGAGCAATCTTCAAGTCTTTCAGCAGATCCCTACTTGTGGTAAGTCTGCCTATGACATACTTCTCCAAATCGAACGATGATGGAACAACCTCATGAAGTGAAGAGACTTCCTCACTTGTGGTCGGTGCATCCAAAGATAACTGCTTGTACTGTGTGCCAGCCATCCTCTTCTTCTGGGTTACGGTGTTGTCGCTGTTCCATCGCCTGTACTCATCAAGCGGAACCTCAATATACATACAGTCCAGCCCTTCGCCATCAGAAAAGCAACTTTTCTCGAAAAGGCGGCGTTGCTCTATGGGAAGGTGCTTATTCTCCTCTACAATGGCAACCCACTCCTTTAGGGATGCTTTCACGAGCTGGCGGGTCCCATCGACCTGCTTATAAATCAAATATGTAGTTTTCATTATGTGATCTCCTTGAAATTGGTTTTTGTGGTTGACAAAAACCGGAGATCACGGGTATTTAGCTACATATGGCAACCAAAAAAGTACGCTCATGCTTCTCCTTTCTGGAGTCGCATGAGCGCAAAAAGAGCCGCTTGATGTGCTGACCGATGATGCCACGTTGAAGCAACCCTATCCCATCTGGGATAGAGTCAGCAATCAAGCGGCACATGGGACGTCACGCATCAAGCGGCTCCGGGGCACGATACTTGAGTTATTCTCTATTCACTTTTGCCTTGCTTAAGTGTAGCTGTGGTAGCCTCTCAATCTTCGGAACTGGATGGGCGGGAACTTGACCTCCTCGCCACAGTTCTCACACTTCTTTTGCTCCGCACCGTGGAACCCTCGGCAGAGGATTCCAACTCGGTGCCCACAGTAGGGGCAGAGTTGAGCAAGTTTCACTCCTTGAAAGTATTGCGCCTCGATCTGCTCCTGATCGGCTTTAACCCGCGCATAGTGGTCCGGATTATATCTTCTCATATCAAATTTTGGCAATGTACTCGTCCTCCTGTCTCATCCAATCGTCATCTACATATATATTAACAAGGTCATGGGGATTGCTAAAGTAGTCATGTTCCAGTAGGTTAAGCTCCCTCAGCCGGATGGTAAGAGCTGTCTTTGATACACCAAGGTCAGTGGCAATCGAAGAGAAGCGCTCGTATTCGTCTCGCGCATAGATTCGGTTCAACATCCTCATCTTGTCGCCAAGGCCATACTTGTGCATATAGCTAACGACAAGGTACGGCGGCATAAGGATTGCCGCAGCAAGGGCGTCGGTGCGCCACTCCTCCCAATCCACAGGGCCGCGTCTGGGCCTCTGCTTACAATAGTGAATTTTGCCCTGCTCGATCTCGTCGGCATATGCTTTCGGGAAGAGCATCTTATAGATTTGATGGCAGATCTCGTGCATCAGGGTGAAGTTGAAGTGACCGATTAGAGCTTCATTATTCATAATAGAAGTATCAACGATGATGGTTTTACCATCTATGTGCTGATATTGGAGCTCACCGGTGCTCTCGTCAATAACTTCTATATCTACTGAACCGGGCGAGGTGAGGCCAAGAATGTGCTCTGCGGTGGCAATTTTCCGGTATAGCACTGTCAAGCCGAGCAACTCTTTTGCCAACAGCTCAGGTAGCACCCGTTGAATTGGAGCGCCGCCATGTGCAGGCAGTTTCCAATAAGCGCGTAGAACGCGAGCTGCAATCATCTCGATCTGCTGCTTTGTTAGATAAGGCATTTGAGCTCCTCCCTTGTGCCGGAAGCGTCAAACACGCCCTCCGATACCCTCAACAAACCAAAGGTCATCATCCTCAAAGAGCTTGCGCTCTTTGCCGTGGATGAAAATGGTATAACGGATTCCGGTGCCGCCAACTTTGGTAGCGGCTGCGCGACGCCGTTCCGTCACACGGTCAATTTCAAACCTCCTGCCATCATCGAAGCGGATCTCTTTCGGTGTCTTTTTCCCATCTGACTGATGCTCAACGACGACATTTACAAAGGTCTTTACATATTCAGCCTGTTTGGTCACTTTGCGGTCCTCCTCTCGCTCAATCAGCCGGATCGCGTACATTCCGCATCAGGCCAATCAAAACAGCGTAGACAACGCAGTTATCAGTAATAACATCCGGGGTCACGCCATCTTCACGACGCACCCTCTTCTTGCCACCTTCGTCGAAAATGCGGCGGCACATAGGCTGATCGTCCACTGTAACCAGCGCTATATCTCCGTCCTTGGGGGAAAGTTTCGTGTCGAAAACAAGCCAGTCGCCAGTGTGGATGCCAGCATTCTTCATGCCGTTTCCGTCAGCTTGCAGGATTAACCCCTCACCAACTGAGCCAAAGATGCCTCTGGGCAGCGTCGTCAACAACCTGGGCTTTCCTGCGACCGGCTTCTTCGGCTTGGGCTTAACTTGCGGTTTGATGGTTGCGGGACGAGCATCTTTGGATTTCGCCGGCTTTTTGCTCTTTTTAACCTCGGTGCTGCGGCTAAAAGGGGTTGCTTTCGGCTGTTCTCCAGCGCAGGCGCACTCCCAGCAGCCAAAAGAGGTACAGCCGATACAGGGGTTAGGAGACATCAAATAGTCCAAATCCAGCCCGACAGTTTTCATCACATTCATTTCAGATCCTCCTTTACTCATACATCAGTCCCGGCATTCGGACGAGTTCCCGCCCGTCGCTGGGCATTTTCTTTTCACCCATCAAAATTGCATTGTAGATTGCCTTATCCCCAAAGCGCCTGCGTATGTCCTCGATTGCATCCTGAACACGGCCCATCCTATCGTGCTTGGCGTAGTTCACAAAAAGCGAGATTTGCTCGGATTCGTTCTGAGGAACAAGGTCTATCGCTCGTATCGTTACCGCTCGAACCTTGATAGTCCAGTTGTAACGTTCCTGGAACAGCTTGAAACCAGCATTCGCTATTTCCCTTGGGATCTGAGTCTTATAAGGTAGCTTACATTGAAACTGTGTTCCCGAAAGATCATTTGCCCTCACCCACAACTGTACGCCAGTAGCGGCAAGTTCGTTTATTCGGAGTCTGTGGCCCACATCCTGACTGAGCTCAAGGATTACCTTATAAACCTCTTCATCATTATCAAGGTCGGCGGTGCAGGTGATGCCATGACCAACGGACTTGATTGGGCTTACAAAGTCCTTCTGCATAACGCGGGAAGTATCTGTGCCGCTTGCGTAACGCCAGAGCTTCAACCCATTGATGCCAAACCACCGTTTCAGGGTTTCTGGGTCTACTGCTGCAAGCTGCCCAATGGTATGTACTCCGTAGCTGGCCAACTTTTGTGTGGTTGCCGGCCCTACATAGAGAAGATCAGAAGCTGGAAGCGGCCAGACCTTCTCTTGGAAGTTTTCAGTAGTGATTTCAGTGATCGCATCGGGTTTCTTCATGTCGGAGCCCAGCTTGGCAAAGATTTTATTGAAAGAAACGCCAATACTGACGGTCAGGCCAAGCTCATCCTTTGTCGCTTGCCGGATTTCCTCAGCGATCTCCATACCATTCCCGTAGATCCCGCTGCCTGTCACATCAAGCCAGCATTCATCCATACCCATTGGCTCCACCAAATCCGTGTAGCGCCAGTATATCTCGTGGGCGAGCTTGGAATACTTGAGATACTGATCGTATTGGGGCGGGACTACAATCAGTCCAGGGCATCTTTGCCGTGCCTCCCAATTCACCATCCCGGTCTTGACGCCAGCCTTCTTTGCCAGTTCGGATTTAGCAAGGACTATGCCGTGCCGCTCTTCTGTCGATCCGCAGACTGCAACGGCCTTGCCTCGCAGTTTTGGGTCCAGCATCATCTCGACTGATGCGTAAAAGGAGTTCATGTCGCTATGTAGTATCGTTCTGGTCCCATTCACCGTCTCTCACCTCCGCTCTGCGGTAGCGTGAGGACAGTATAATCCTCAAAAATGTCGCCTGTCAATGGCGCAGTTGTCGCATACTATATCTTGTGTTGTCGCTTAATAGTAGCAAATAGTATTGACAAAATGAAAATGAAGGTGTATAGTGGCAGTACCGAAAGTGAGGTATCGCTATGGCAAATAGAAAGAAAAATGATGGCATGGCAAAGATCATCTCCATTGATGCGGTGCAGCAGAAGCTCTACGATGCCGTGCGGGAACACGATTCCAATGTAATCGGTTCGCAGATCCAGACCGCAAGAGAAGCTCATGGATTGAGCCTTGCTGCCTTTTCAGATCTTCTGGCCAAACATGGTCTCACGGTTGGACGGCAGGCAATCGGCAAGTGGGAAATGGGGAACTCTGTCCCGAACGCCTATCAGCTTATTGCCATTTGCCATGCACTCGACATTGAGGATGGCATCGCATACTTTACAAAAGAGCCTAAGAAAGAAAGCCTACTGAACGAGGTTGGCTGGCGAAAAGTGGCCGCTTACAAGGCGGATTTGATTGCTTCGGGTCAGTATGCCCCTGTTCAGCCCGTAGTGAGTAATGTCGTGAAGTATGTAACGAAGAGAATAAGCCGGCTTCCGGTCTCGGCTGGCACGGGCGAATTTCTGAGCGATGAGAGCTTTGAGGAGGTTAGGTTTCCGGAAGCCGCTGTCCCGGATGGGGCTGACTTTGGCATCAAGGTTAGCGGAGACAGCATGGAGCCTGTTTACCATGATGGACAGATCGTTTGGGTTCAAAGATGCGAGACACTCAATCCAGGTGAAGTTGGCATCTTTGAATATGACGGGAGTGGCTACTTAAAGGTCTACGACGAGCAGGAACCGGATGGGAGCAACCGCGAATACTTTACCACGAGCGAAAGTGATGTCCATATGCAACCTGTTCTTGTTTCCTATAACGAAAAGTATCAGCCCATTCTTGTCTCACCTCACACCTTTTTCCGCATTGCAGGACGAGTCTTGAATTAAGTCCTGATTTTTGGACTGCTATTGTTCTATCATTCATTAGCAAAGGGGTACGAAATGAGACCAAAGTGCCAAAGGTGCAGAGATCGCATCAAAGGACACTCTATCGGCGGTGAGGAACTTGCGAGCCTCTGCAAAGAGTGCAAATACTTGAAGCGATTGGAGAGCCCCGGTATGTCGATTATACCTGTGTACTCTCTTGAGATGCTCTCATCAGCTTATAGCAGCGGACAACCCATTATCGCTCGGCAAGGTCTTATGTACTTATGAGCGACGGACAGCCAACTTTTTTCAAAGGGGGATGGTAGATGAAAAGTGATATTCCTTTGGACACGGTTCAACGTGTTATTGATTTGATGGATGAGCGCGGATTAAACCTATACCAGCTCTCTCAGCTATGCGGCGTGTCCTACTCAACAATCCGTACCACGAGGAAGCGCGGCGGGCAGCTTACAGTCGATACGATTTACCGTATTTGTCGGGGGCTTGGCATCACAATGAGTGATTTCTTCCAAAACGCATCCGCCCCAACGGAAGAGATTATATGCACTTCCGAACAAGTAAGTGCTTAGGCACATAAGATAAGCAATCATAACAACAAATGCCCCTGCTGGCAAAAACAGCAAGGGCATTGTTTGTTGCAAATTAGTCGAAATAATCGGAATACATAACCTTAATATAATTAGGGATTGCATTGTCCGCAAGGCTTATAACCCATCGCAATTACCTCGTCTCTTGTTCCCTCAAAGAGTTGCTTATTCTTCTCGCTCATCTTTGAGACGCTGGAGCAGTCAGGGTAATGGAATCGGTGGGAGTTGGTATTGAGGATATAGGTTCCGATGCCGCGAGCAGAAGAGGCATCACGGGAGATAGGTTCGTCTGTTGGTTGCGGTGTTGACGGCATCGTGCGTTCAGCCCCATTTGAGGTCGAAGGCGTAGCGGCAGTTCCCGTCTCGGTCGAGAAATTGACCGCTTTCCCATCACTCCGGCAGATCACAGTGCCCAGCTCATCTGTTCTATACACCGTCACATCCGCATCACGCAGCTTACTCAAGGTATCCTCAGTCGGATGGCCATAAGGATTTTCTTCCCCAACGGAAATGACCGCATATCTGGGTTCGACATAGTATAGGAACGGGTACGATGTCGACGAGGAGCTTCCGTGATGGCCGACCTTCAAAACAGTGCATTTAAGCTCATATCCGGCGTCAATGATTTCAAGTTCCTCTTCGCGTTCTGCATCACCAGTGAACATGAACGAGGTCTCTCCATATTGGATACGAAAGACGATAGACGTGTTGTTTACCTTATCCGAAGGACTGACCGGGCCGATAATCTGCGCGGTTGCACTTCCGAGAGCAAAGGTTTCTCCAAGCGTCGGTACTGTGATAGATAATCCCTGATTGGTGACATACTTCACGAAATTATCAAATGCCCGCGAGCTATACTCAGTTACCGGACAATAGACTTTCCCGGCAGTCGCATAGTTCAGAGCGCCAGGGAGACCTCCAACATGATCTTCGTGGGCGTGCGTACAAATCACATAGTCGAGATAATCTATCCCTCGATTTTTCAGATAGGTGTAAATAAGGCTTGAATCCCCGACATTCCCGCCGTCCACCAGCATCGCATGTCCGTCGCAAATAATAAGCGCGGAATCGGCTTCGCCTACATCAATAAAGTGCACCTCAAAGCCAGTTTCAGAGCCGGTTGGTGGCGTGTTGCGATTTTGATCTGCCTGTAAATGGTAAGCGTCGTATAAAGTTACGTCTTGGCCTTTTAACTTCGCCGAGAGTGCGTTCAAGGAGATAATTGCGACGTCACCGCGCGTAAACTGGCCTCGACCATTATATTCGCCATGAGTAAGACCAATCTTATCAGAAGTCTCCCAAGCCCTTGACCAATCAAAGTCAGTGCCGCTCTGATATCCAAGAGTACGTAGCACAAAGGTCAGATACTGCGTCTCACTAATATTTTGATTGCCGCCGTAGGCATTTGCGGAAATGCCATTCGTCAATCCATTTGCATAGGCATAGCCGACATAAGGTTTGGCCCATTCAGCAACATCCTTAAAAGGTGTGCTCCAAGTCTTGGATTTTGCTTCGTCCTCTTTACCGAGGAGGCGAACCAGCATGGTGACTGCTTCGTGTCGGGTGGGAACGCGTTCGAGTTCAAAAATCGGATTCCCGTTGCTGTCGGTTCCGGTGCCTGTGAAGAGGCCAAGATTATATAACTCTTGGGCCGCTGCTTCAGCCTCCTCATTTTTTGCTCCTGTGCTAACCGCTGCCGACAAAGAGGTAATTGCGAACATTGCAACGAGAAGCAACATAAACAGTTTTCTCATTTTAATCATCGTGTTCCTCCTCGGTTGTTTTGAAAGCATTGGCTTATTGCCCTTCATTCGTCAAGATAGCGGATTTGGCTAAAGCCGGTGTCTGGGTCAAAGTTCATCCTGTGCGAAAACAATTCTACAATATCCGACGCATCCCCTGTGGAAAAATCAATTTGCTCGAAGCTCTTGCGGTCAAACTCCACAGAGAGGATTGGACGATTGTTATCTGAGGTATTGATAATCACACGACGCAGCGGTAGTAAAGCCAACATATCACGGGCAACACGGATTGCGCAACCGCAAACATAATCCTGCAACAGATCGTAATAAACTCTCCGTGGCAATGTTGTCGCATCCCGCAGCACGGAATCGCTATTGACCGTAAAAGCTACCGTCATCATACGCGGATTGTCCGTTCCACACTCAAATTCACTACCGTACTGCATCAAATCATCCACGGGATTAATATCTGAGATTATCTGAAAATATGTGTCCAGATCGCCATTCAAAACATCCTCGGCCTTCGATTTGAAATAGTCCCAATTCTCGACCCCCGGATTTGTATCCGATATGAGAATCCGCCTCCAGTTCACCGTAGCGTCGGCATAGCGAAATATATTCTGGATCGCTTCGCGCAGTTCGTCGATGTCTACCGCGGGAGCCGCAATCGGCGGCGCAGTGTCGGCACGTTGCGTTAGTGGCGTAGACATCGGCATTGGCACTGGCTGATATGTATTGATTCGGGGCGAGGAGTTCCGGTTGCTCCGGGAACCTCCGCTTGATGTCACATAAGAAAGACCCGTCCCCGGAATGCCAACCGACCGCGTTACTCTTCCAGTGCTACTGTAGGTCGTTCGGAATCCCTTGCCGCCGATGCTTAGGCTGGTGCTGTGCAGCCCATAATTTATGCGCACACCTGGCAATATCTTAATGCTTTTACGAAACCTCAGCCCCATCTACATTCTCCTCCGCTTTGCAGTCGATAATCACGGCTGTGCAATCATCCGCTGATCCGTTGGCCTTTGCTGTGGCAACCAGCCGCTCCACAACCAAGTCCCAATCGCCGCCATCTTCAGCCAGAATGTCCTCCATCTCATCAATCGTGACTGACTCATGGATTCCATCACAGGTCAGCAAGAAGCATGACTGCTTTTTCAGATCGAGATCACCAATCGTCATTTGGAGTAGAGAAGGACTACTCCCACCAAAGCAAGCCGTGATTTCATTGCGCTTTGGGTATGTAATCGCCTCTTCTTCAGTCAGTTTTCCAGTCTTAACGAGGTGATTGACAACCGTATCATCCTCAGTAATCTGATTCAAATAGAGGCCAGCCTGAATCGAATAGAGCCGTGTGTTGCCGACGTGATAGTAATAAGCACCGCCCGAGCCGTCGAAGCATATTCCTGTTAGCGTTGTCGCCATATTACGGCGATGTTCATCAGCAAGGCCCTGCTCTATAATGACATTGTTGATGAGTATAAAGTCCTCCTCGGTTGGAGCATCAAGGTCAGAAATCATTTTACAAACCTTGAATGCTGCTACTGCTCCGGCGCGATTTCCGCCCACACCGTCCGCAATAACAACATTACCTCGAGAAAGACTGCGGGCTGCGGAATCGTCCAGAAAAATTTCCTGACCGACAAGGACACGATCCTCGCTGAAACGACTATGACTGCCGCCAACGGTATTTAGATAAACCTTCATTCGATTTTATCTCCCGTGCTACCTGCTACCTGCCATTCTCCCACGAGAGCAACAGGCGAAACAGAGGTGTCAACTGCACTGATGGTAATCGCAGCATTTTCGTATATGTCATGGTCAAACATGAACCGCGCCAGCGGATTGATGAGGTGACTTTCGACAATATTGCCAATTCCACGGCCACCGTTGTTAAGATTTGCAAGAGCGGCCTCAGATAAGGTTTGATGTGCCGCATCCGATAGGGTCAGCTCGATTTTCTTCTCAGTATGCAGGGTTTTAATAATCTTCTGAACCTGAGCATCTAATATCTGCTGGGCGACATCGGGCCGGATAAAATCAAAAACCACAATGTTTTCGCCTATTCGATTCAGAATCTCAGGGCGTCCCAGCTCCAGTTTGAAATACGATTCAATAGCTTCTCGAACACGCTTTGAAACCTCATCATATGGCATATCAATGGTTACGTTCGCAGTCCGCTCGCCAAAGCGATCCTGTGTATAGATACCGAGGTTGCTCGTGAAAATGATGATACTTTCCGAGAAATAGACCGTTTGGCCTTGCCCGTCTGTCATGCGTCCATCTTCAAGGATTTGGAGGAACTTATCAAGGATGGTTGGATGGGCCTTTTCAATCTCATCAAAAAGTAAAATTGAAAACGGCCTGTTCTTCACAGCATTTGTGAGCTGTCCACCAGCTTCATAGCCGACATATCCCGGAGGTGCACCGAGGAGCTTTTGGTCGCTATGGCTCTGGCTATACTCGCTCATATCGAATCTAATGCAGGCATTTTCGTGTCCAAATAGCAACTCAGCCAGCGTCTTTGCCGTCTCTGTCTTACCAGTGCCGGTTGGCCCCGCAAAAAAGAGAACCCCCTTTGGGCGACCATGTGACGATCCCTGCAAGCCAGACAAGCCAGTGATGGCTCGCTTGATAATATCGAGCGTTTTGGTTTGGGCAAAGGGCTGGCCTTTTACACGCGCTTCAAAAGTAGCCTTTGCGTCCTTGATTTCTCCAAGGTCAAGCTGTTTCCACGGGTTCTCTCGGATGCCGTATTTGAAGAGGTCGATGACATCGCACATATCACGGATGTGGAATTTCTCACTCTTACAGAGCTTTCTGAGTCCGTTTAGCTCTGTAAAGCTCATTCCGTCCGTAAGCGAGACGAAGCGATCTTGTATCTTCTCCAGCTCATGCGGTGAAGCCTCGTATTCCGGCAGATCTTCATTATAGATTGTCCGGTCGAAGAAGCTGGCAAAGTTATTACTTTTAATCAGGGCCTCGCGCTCTTCAACAGACGGCGGCCCGATAGAGATTGTTTTGACATTGGGGTTTTGGAGATAGAACCACGCTGGTAGGTCATTGATCTTGTTCGCTATAATGATTAAGAGGTTCTTTCGAGTAGTGCCATTCTCGAGACGGACTTCTTTCGCATTCAGAGAGACCTTCAGAAGTGCAGTAAATGCGTCCACCTCTTCTTGGGTCAAATTGTCCGGCGACGGGATATAGCGTGAGGCGAGATTCATAATAACCACAGTGGGCTGTTCGCTCTGTGATAAGGAGGCATTGATATAGCCGCTTGCTGAGTCCTTACTGGCTCCCTTGAATGCTGCCTCCATCACATCTCCCTTGACACGGCCATGCGTCAGGCTTGCGAAGTTCTGCAACATAGTTGGATCGCATCGGTTATAAAAGCCCTCTATGCTGTCGTAGAAAATAACGGTTCGATATCCACTATCTACATAATGATAGTGCAGATAGTCGGTGAGACGGACAATCGAGCCCTTCGGCATACTGCCATCGACTGGATATTGATAAACATCAAGGACATTGCCATCAAGGATAATCAGCGGCTTAATCTGGGAAAACAACTCCAGTTCACGGTGCCACTTCGGAATATAGTTATCTTTTTCAGCCATCAATTACGATACCTCTCTTCCGTGTTTCATCTGCAATGCGCTTTTGAAAATCAGCTTGATGGATACCAACAGAGATAATGCCATCTTCGGATGTGAAATTCTGAATCTTGTTGCTCCCAAGGTTGTCCAGATAAGCGCGGTATTTCGATTCTATCGCTGGCTTAAGATAAATAATCCGCTGATTGCTTGAACCGCGCATCAGCGCCCCATCATTCAGTTCTTCAATATAAGGGCCATCAACAAGGACGGAGATATTCGAGAGACACGCAGCCACAGCGGGCCGTGTCGTCGCTTTCAACTCCTCATAGGTATATCCCGTGTATACCAAAATATCGTCGGAGAAACCGCGGAGAACCGTCAAAAGGGTCTCTAACTCCTCAGCCTGATAAAACGGATCGCCACCCGTAAGCGTAATTCCATCGATGCGATGATCCCTCAGAAACTGTCTCAACATTTTCTCAAAGTCAGAAACGCTTATCACATAGCGTTGTTGCATCTCCCAAAGCTCAGGGTTACTACACCCAAAGCAGTGTCGATCACATCCGCAAGTCCAGATGCCAAGTCGCTTTCCGGGGCCGAGCACTTCGACAGGATAAAGCACTCTCGCTATATTCATACGGAAACACCAACAATAAAGTAAGCTGCCTCCGGTTGTCTAACTCCATTCACGGCAATTCCACCGAGGCCGACCTCATCATTCACATTGAGCTTCACTTTGCCCTGCGGAATGCGGATGTTGTTGACGTAAGTAAAATTGGTTGCGCTGAGGTTTTCAATATAAAGGTCGCCATTTTCCACCGTGAGTTTGGCGTGAACTCTGCTGACGTACTGCTTCGCAGCGAGCCATTCACTCATACCTTGCTCACGCCCGATCAAAGTCCCACTGCAAGGCACTCGAAACAGATATCCGTCCGTTATAGAAGATAAGATATAATGGCACTCAATTATCTGAGCTTGCGGATCGGACGCAGTTCTTGGGGCAGATTGTGAAACAGCCCGAGGCGTGGCAACCACATCACTCAAATCCTCACCGCACTCTTGGCACTTCCGAGCTTGGGACGGGTTGATTGCGCCGCAATCACAGATTTTGACCATAACCGTCTGCGTCTGGGCATTCGCTTCTGTGTCAGATTCTGCCTGGGCAGCAAGCTGGGCTTCAAGTTCATCGTCAGTGATTTTTACCGTTGAAAGATCCATATCGCAGTTGATACACGATAGCGAACTTGGGGCGTTTTTCTTATGGCAAGACGGACATATTTTATACTTTGCCATCGTTACCTCCATCTCCAGCATCATCCTTCTTTTCTTGGTTAATACGCTCCATATATCCCGCCGTGATAATACCAGCAGGCAGAGCGACAATCGCAATGCCGATAAAAGAAGATATAATCGTCACAATCCTACCGGCCACCGTCACAGGGTAAATATCGCCATATCCCATTGTCGTTAGACTCACGGTCGCCCAATATATGGCCTCAAAGAAATCGTCAAAAGTATCTGGCTCAACATTAAAAACCACCAGTGCTGAAATCAGAATGTACGCTCCGGCCAGTGTGCAGACTGCAAGAAGGGGCGTCTTTTGTTGGCGCATCACATCCACTATGATATTCATGCTTTTTGAGTAGCGGAAGAGCTTGACAGTTCGAAAAACCCGCAATACTCGCAAAGCTCGCAGCAAGCGGAACAGCTTTGCCAGTCTGAATGCGGAGGAGATGAAGCCAAACGAAGGTAGGATAGCAATCAGGTCAATAATCGCCATCGGTGTAAAGGGGTATATCACAAATGAAACCGCGCCCCGATGAAGTTTATAATCTGCTGTGAACAATCTGAGCGTATAGTCCACAATGAAAATATAGGCTGCGATCTTGTCGACGATGGTAAAGTACACATTCGTGCTCTTAAAGGCCAAGGGGACAATGCTAATGATAATCACGGCCATCATGACCGCATCATAGAGATTGCTGGCCTTGTCGCTCTCATGAGCCGCTTCGATGATTTCAAACAGTCTCTTCCGCATATTCGTCATTCTTTCTTCCGATTACAATATTCGCAAACGTCACCAGAGGTAACTGCGCCACACCAGCGGCAAGTCCATTTTTCATCGCTGCCGCTACCACGGTTGATGTCCATAGTCGGAGATCCATCGGATTTACTGCCGCGCTGTGCGACCTGTTTGATGCGCCCCACGGCATCTGACACGTTAGACGGAGGATTGATTAGTTTTCGCGCTTTCAAGTATGGCACTAATCCCCATGCGAGCAAGGCCAAGCCGATGATGATACCCGTTGCGTTACCTTGCCGAATACCGCTAATAAAGAACATCACGCCAAAGACTATTTTGGCAATCATCGCGCCTTTAGACTGGCGCATCCCCGTGCGCTTTTCGCGTTCATCAGCAGCAGCTTTCCGCCTCGCAGCGTTTTCCTGCCGCTGAATCGCTCTCTGCTGGTTTTGTATCTTTGTCGCGCAGCTTTTGCAAGTATAGCGCCGCGATGCGCTGTTGTAATAGCTGCCGGTATTTGCGTCGAAGCGTCGACCGCATTGCTCACAGATTACCATGTGCTTGGCCATTGCTATTTCCTCCATCAATCATTTGCTTCTATTTGCCGCTTTTTCTGTTTCGTAGCAGAGCGACGAGCACTATCTTTCTTTTGAGAGGCAGACACCACAACATCATAATCGTTTATGTTTATCACTTGCGCATAAGTAGCCGAAGGTGGCGAAAGCGCAATACGGCTCTTTATAGAGACACCCCGCTCGCTTAATCTTCGTTCAATCTCAGCGAAATCGTCACAGAACGAAACCATCTGTTCAGTGAGCTGTGCTGCCTCTTCGGAGGAGGGAAGACGATCCCGACCATCAACTGCGCCAAGCTCCATCGTGATTTGCCCGTTGTCCGCATAAGTGACGTTAATCGCAGAGCCGGCACCATAGTGATACAAACTTTTCTTAAAATGCTTACCGCTCTTTTTAGTGACTTCTTTTCTGCCCCAAATGTCATATCCCATTTCTGACATAACATCGTTCAGAGTGTCTGTAATATAGGCTTGCTCGGCCTCGGCTTGTGCAAATGCTTCTTCAACAGCAATCAACTTTTTCAGTTCAATGGCTGCTTGTTCGCTGAATGGAATCATCTTTATCTGGGACTCATGCCCGTTCATCTTAGCAAGGACCTCATAGCGAATTGACAATTCCTTATATTCACGGCTATGTTTTTCCCACAGGTCTGAGAACTCTTGGCAACGTCTGAAAAAAGGCTGTACTTCGATTTCTATAAAGCTCTTTGCTATGCTCGGATTGATTGTTTCAAGTCGAGAGGCGATAGACACCAGTTGCTGTTTCAAGGCAGGGGTAAGCCATTCAGAGCTATTTAGCTGTTCAAATCGCTGACGAGTATCTCGTATCAGTTCGCTTTCAACGGGCTGAGATTCGACAGGCGCTGCTGAGTCGATAGTCTTAAACAAGACCTCAATACGAAAAGAAACTTCCTTATCAATACGCCCTTCGGTCTTTTTTGCCTCGGACTGGAGCTTTTTAATCTGAGAGTCAATTTGCCTTTTCCTCTGAAGGATGCGATTTGACGCTTCCTCCAGACAGGCAAGTTCAGTCACCTCGGTGGATGCTTTGATATCCGCAGCCAGCGCGTTGATTTTCTCACTGACCTCAGAAATCAAACCGCTGAGTGATGAATCCGAAATTTGAAGTTGTGATTCATCTGCAAGCTGCCGATATTCGGATACAATCCCCGAAACCACATCAAGTGATTCTAAAGCCATCGCAAGCTGGCTTTTTAGAGACATGATTCTCTCTTGCTCCTGCCGTTTTCTCTCTAATTCAAGGCGTCGCCTTTCTTCGCGTTCACGTCGCTGCCGCTCCAGTTCCTCCTGCTGCCTGCGAAGGCGAGCTTGGATGGCTGCGATTTGCGCTGGAGTGAGGCTATATACCGATACTTTTGGCCCGCTCATTGGTCATTGCCTCCGTTTAATACTTCAAAACTTCGCTCTTGCCCTGCACATAAAGCCAGGCTGAAAACTCCGGTACTGCTACGTCCATGTCTACATTTGTATATGCTTCGTCGGTTTTGAGCTTGACTTTGCTCACACGCATCATCAGCTCACTGGACAGTTTGTCTATCTGATCAGGAGCTTTCGTCAAAAGCTCCTTTGCGTATGCAGTGAGAGCATCTATTGAATCGAAAGTACCAAACGATGTTTTTAGCTTACGAGAGCCCGAATACAGGTAAGCAAGGATATAGGCTTGCTCTGACATTGCTCGGGTGTCGTTGTTCCGCTTGCTTAGGAGATACTTAGATTCAACAGCACTGATGTTACGAGTGCGTGTCGCATCGCTACGGGATACGATTTTTTCGCGCTCCGAAAACAGATGATTGCTCATGAAATCATCGATCATATGGAGCACATCAGCGTCGTTCTGGCGCAGGCCCATCATCATGGTACTTCCAAGTTCGCCCATGCTCTCGAAATGGCGATCAATCCAGTGGAAAGATTGCATCTGTGGATTCAGCTTATAGAGCAGGCAGAAAAACTCAATGTCTGCACGTCCGGGAGTTTTCTGCGTCGCCTCCTCTGCATCCATACAGTAGTTGGCAATCTCTTGGTCGAATGTCTTGAAATGATTGGCCAGCAGAGACCGGTAAAGCCGTTTTTTCCCGTTCGCCCAATCACGCCCCAAGGCTTCAGCCAAAGAATCAACGGTTGTATATTTTTTGTACTGAAAGCGAAATGGCGGCATTTCCTGTGATTCTACTGGCTGCACTACAGTATCAGCGGCACCCGGAATATCCAGCTTCTCACCTTTACACCATTTTGCAACCTCTTCATATGTCCACCGACGGTTGGGGTTGTTCTTATCTTTTCGGTTGGTGATGTCGTTATAAGTAAGCCCGAGGACAAGCCGCTTTAACTCAGGAGGAAATGCTTCGGGGAAGGGAATTTTCTGGATTGAGATATACTGCTCTATGGCATCTTTGCTCAGACCTGTATACGGAGTATGGCCGGTATAGAGTTCATACAACGTAATCCCGAGGGAGTAATAGTCCGACTCCTCCAGATAAAGACCTCGAAATGTTTCCGGTGCTGAATATTCTGGCGTCATGCCTGTTTTTGTCACCACAACGGTGCTGCCGCCCTCGCGGACCGAGCTGATGCCAAAGTCAATAATCGCCACGGTTTTCTGATCATCGCAGAGCATGATGTTTGAAGGTTTCAGGTCTTTGTGGATGATGTTGTGCTGGTGGAGGCAGTGGATACCCTCATTCAGCGCCGGGATGATGTTTTTGCGCATCTGCTCAAAACTGAACTTTTTGCCCTCGAGACTACCATATTTGTAATACGGTAGAATTTCAAACGGAGAACCATTCCAATCACCCGTCACGAAAAGCCTCGCAACATACGGGGATTCGATGTTTTCGAGGGCAACCACGATATCTTCTTTCACAGCAGACTGTCGTCTATAAATCTTAGCGACGAATTTCTCGTCCCCCTTTGAGCATATGTAGAGATTTGCCTCCCCGGAATCGGTCGACAGCGGCTCCTCAACGACATATTTTCCAGCCAGTACCGTTCCGGCAGGGATATCGACGCCAAGGTTTCGTACTGTGGGATTGACCACTGTGAAGTTCGGAACTTCTCCTACCACGGGTGTCGTCCCCTCGACAGCTCCTTTGCGCAGATCGGTATTGATCGCCGTCGTAGCTCCGCGTACCGCAGCATTAATTTCGGTTGCGGCACTATGAACCTCGGAGTTGATTTCAGTTTTGCTGTTCTGTGCCATCGTCATCCCCCCGTAAATCTATCTCTACTTGAACTACCTCGCCATTTGCCAACTTTGCTGTCTCGTCGGAATAGGCGACGACAAACATGGAATCACCTTCCATAAGTAATGATGTGTAAACCCGGTATGCCTTTGATATAATCTCAGTTTTTTCCTCACCTTTTTGCATAAAGAGCTTGCCCTCTTCTTGGAAGAACACAACCCCTTCCTTCGCACCGACCAAGCGCATCGTATCATCGGAGGCAGTATAGAGAGTGACTGGTTTTGTGCCGTTCGGGTTCGCGTGATAGATAGTATCGTCAGACTCAATCACCATTCCACCATCAAAAAAGAACCGCTCCACGCCTTTGCCAATCGTTTGCACAGCGCCAGTTGATCTTGTCATTTCTTTAAGTGTATTGTCAAAGCCGCGATAGACAATAGAGCCACCAAGAACAACAAACTGATCCACCGGAGCATCGACAATCAAAACTGGCTGCTTACCATCAAGAGCAACCGCATAGAGCCGATTACCCGCAGAAAAATCCGTATAAAAGATTTGATCCTCAGTCACAAAAATCTCGCCAACATTAGATTTTAGCAGCACAGCGTTTTTACCGGAACCAAGGTCAAACTTGTAAATATTGCGCGAACTGTCGTCGCGGTAATAAACGGTGTCTCCCCATACATTAATGAACGAGCTTTCACCGTTGATCGTTCCGACTGACTTTCCGTCCTTAACGACAGTCAGTTTTTCTAATCCAACGCTCGGAAGCACACTGATACCATAGCGCGAATACATTTTTCCGCCAGAAAGCAGGACATTTACATCATTTCCTATGGCCAACCCATTCCACAACTCAAACGTGTCTTTATAGTCCAAATCTTCGAGTGTAGCAATATCGTTTTCTTCGACCATCCGCTGATAATTGCGCTCCAGGCCAGCTTTGGTTTGGCCAGCACCAATCAAACAGATGATGGCGCTTCCAAGGGCTAACACTCCTGCCATAATCCGTTTCCGCAATACGCCTTTTTTTGAGAAAGAGGCAGCCGCCTTATCAGCTTTCTTTTTGAGTGCGTTCAGATTTTCACCTTTAGTCATGATCTGAAATTCACCCCCAAATCATGAATGCAATGGCCAGAAGTATCTCGGCCACAGTGCAGCCGCCGAGCACCCCGGCGGAGATACCGCCGGTTATACCGCTGACTAAGGTTGGAATAAAAACCGCAATCAATCCCACCTCGGCCTTTATGAAGCGCCGCGTCTTCTGTTTTTTCTTTGTTTGGAAAATCTGCTCGTTTAGGTCTGCAATCATTGAACGGTATTCTACTTCGCGGGTATGCATCTCAGCATCACTGATGCAATACTTTTTCCCTCGCATGACTTCTGCGATGGCAGCAGTATACTCCGTTGAATCTGCGGGAAGCTGATCAAACTTGTTCCCGATGGTTTTTACTGTTTCACCGTCGAAAATGGCCATAAAATCTTCGGAATCAATATTGGTATAGTTCTTTCCGTTAGAATCGTGGAGCTTGTCAATCAGCCTTTTCAGACTGTCTGCATTGAGAAAATCCGGTTTGTCCGCCGAAGTCAGTTCCGGGGCAGCGCCGTTTTTAAGAGAAAAAATGATGTCTTCAAGAGCAGTTGGAATCAGTGGAATTGCCTTTCTGATCGCTGAAAGTTCTCGTTCAGAATACATTTCCAACTTCTTAACCGAAAGCAACTGATCGAAATACGGTTTAAATGACTTTCGCGCTGACAACTCGATATATTCCTCCGAATGGAGAATTGTTTGAAGATAGCTCTCCTTTTTGAGCTCCATGTCCTTCGGATTACAACGAGACAAAATCTCCAATAGTGCTGTAGATTGATCATTCATGGCGAATCACCTCATTCCTGTGGCGGCAAAAGGGCAGTTTCACCCGCAGCGGCAGTCGTATCAGGCGGCGTACTGTTGGTTGCGGCGGCAAGTCCAATCTTTGAGCCAAGATCGAGGCTGTCATCAAGCGCCGGACTCTTTATAGCGTTCAGATCAGATAATGCTGGCGCAGCGTTGCTATGGGTTGGGATTTCGCGCGTCACGGTACCTGTACTGCCTGTCGTCCCGCTGCTGTGAGTGGAGCTGCTATGACTGGAATGACTATTGCTGTGATTGCTATGCGTGGACGAGCTGGTATGCGAAGAATGCGAAGAGTGCGAGGAATGGCTATAATGGCCCGAGTTACTATGACTACGATGACTACTATGAGAGCTGTGTGAACGATGCGAAGAATGTCCCGCAAATGCTTGGTCGGCCAGCAGGACGCTCAAGATCAGCATCATTGAGCCGATGGTTAAAACCTTATTTCTCGGGATGTTCCCTTCTTGGTCAGAAACGAAGTCCTCTATCGACTTCTTGATATGCGGAAAGATTGATTTGTCCATCATCTCACCTCTTAAGTTTCTTTTACGGCAGAGCATTTGCCAGCTGCCCATGTCGTATCGAAAGTATTATCGGCCTCTTTGTAATATACCGCCGTGCCATCTGGCTTGCCGTTCACGAATGTTCCAGTAAGATATGGGTAGCTGGCCGATGAATAATAGTAGATGCCAGAACCTTGCATCACGCCATCTACCCACGCTCCGTCGTACTTTGCCTCAGTGCCACCGCTTTCGTTTTTCCATGTGTAGATGCCTTTTCCGTCTCGTACTCCGGCCTTTACAGCTCCAGCGTATGTATCGCCATTTTCATAAGTGATATTGGCCTCTCCGTCCACGGCGCCTTTATATTTCAGGCCGTCTGCGGTTTCATACTCCAATGCCGTAATCTTGCCACTTTCATAAGTCGCTTTGAACGCAGTCAGACCGTTTTCCATCGCATTTGTGCCTAAATCAAAAGTACCCTCACTCAGCTTGTTGTTCTGAAATGTGCCGACGAATGTACTGCCATTAGTGAACGTGTAAGTACCGGAGAGCATCGCATCTTCGTTCCAAGTTCCAACGTAGCTGTCTCCATTTGGCCATCTGAAAGTACCGTCGCCGCTACGCATCGATTCTGAGAAAGATCCCTCATAGAACCCGCCGGAGAGATACTGGAACTCACCAACACCCTCGTATGCCATCTCGGTAACAGGGCCGAAATAGGTTCCTCCAGAGCTGTCTACTATCGTATAAATCTGACTGATAGATTTTGAACTGGAAAGACGTGACGGCGATGCAATACCAGCGATTATCCCTGCGGATGCGAAGAATACTCCGACAAGACCAAGTGCCGATAAAATGGCACCTTTGATGCCCTTACCGGATTTTGGAGCTTTATCTTTAGTTTTGCCTTTTTTTATTTTCATCTCAATTCTCCTCAACCCACGAATATAGAATTTCCATGACTTCCGAATCGTTCTCATGGATGAGTGAAAACAGGAAGTCTAAGATACCACCATAAATCTTGCACCGATAGTCTCTGGCTTGTTTAGCAAACGGATCGCCGTTTTGAGCGTAGTTGATAACCGGACAGACACCGCAGTATGGCTGATAAACGCAGTCTGAGCATCCCGGAATACCTTCGAGCACTGATGCCGCGCAAGTCGCTCTACATTTTCGGCTGGTGATGATACTCCGGTAGTCGTCTGTTAGAACGTTGCCCAAACAGAAAGCATTATCCCCAGCTTCCGCCACCATCCGAGCCTCATCACAGGTGTAGATATTGCCGTCGTAATAATACGCCAGTTGCCCAATTCCAGCGCCGCACGGCGAGCGCAGCTCCATATAGTTATCTGGTTCCCCGCACACTATCTTCTTCAAGAAATATCGGGCGTGAAGCTCGGGGAACCTTTTCCCGGCGCGGTTGACTTTGAGAACTTCATCAAAAGCAGCCCGATAAAATTCAAGGAACTCCTCAGCATTATATCCGATCCTCTTCCATTCGGCTTGTGCAAACCCAAGCGGGGTGAGGGGTCGGAGGAATACTCCATTGAATCCTATCCGCTCATATTCTCGAACTATCTCTCGCGGATAGCTTAAGGACGCACGTGTCGTTGTCTGTATCGCTCCGGGATTCTGCCCCTTTGCTCTGACCCGCTCAATTCCGCGCATTGCATATTGATAGCTACCGTGGCCACCAACAGTGACCCGATTCTGATCATGCAGCTCCTTCGGCCCATCTATTGATGTATTGATCTTCACATGATGATTTATCAGAAAATCGAGCATCTCATCAGTAAGAAGTGATAGATTTGACACAATCGTATACTCAATTCGACGGTCGCCTTTCACTTCATCGGCATGTTCGATGATGGCCTTTATGGTCTCGAAGTTTCGGAGCGGCTCGCCACCTTGAAATTCAAAAGTAAGCTCCTCCTCCGGTGATTGCAGAGCCAAATCAACCGCTTTTCTGCCAATCTCTGGCGTCATAAACCCATTCAAATGTTCTTTGTTGGCCTGAGCTTGGCAATAAACACACTGCAAGTTGCAAGTATTCGTCACGACGAAGATATGTAACGCTGTCGCACTAAAGAGATACCGCTTCATGTACCGGAGCGCAGAGGTAGTCTCATCTGAATAGATGTCCATCGGATCAAGTAGAAACCAATTCTGCCGTAGCCGCTCAGACAACTCGTCAGGTATCTGCTTTTCCTCTCCAAGCAGATGCTGAAATTCGTCTGAGTCCAAAAAGAGATACCGTCCGAAATCATTCGTAATCAGCGTGTTTCCCGGCGTGACTTGCTTAAAGTTGAAATGGTTGAGCATCATATCACCGCTTCATTAGTGTTGAGGGAAAAGTGGATTGGCGTTAGTTTTGGCTTGGCTATCGAAAGGGTGCTCCGAAAAACGCCCCCGCAACGGTCTCTTATGTCGCAACCTTCGCAGATCTCAGAATATCGAATCTTGTAGGGCGAAATGCTGTTTCGGCAAAGCGACCAAAATCCTGGCTCCACTGTACAATATGGGAAGTTATAAAGGGAAACATCCACGCCAGCTTCGATCAGGGCTTCGGCTGCGGGTTTGATTTTCACGAACGCTTCATCATAATCTATGTAAACATCGCGCAAATACTTTGCGCAGTTGCCCATTGTCTCGAGACCGATAAAGTTCACAATCTGGGCAAAGTGGAACCGCTCGGCAATAAATTTGGCTGTTTCAACAAGATGGTCGCAGTTGAGGCGTGATACTACGACGCGAATCTCAATCGCCGCTCTGTGCGCGTGGAGGTTTTCAATCCCCATGCAAGTCTGCCGGAAGCTACCTTTTGCGCGGGAAATCCCATCGTGTATCTCGGCATTCGGGCCGTGGATTGGGATGGCAACGGTTAGGTAGTCTGGACAGGATAGGTAAAGCCGCTCGACCATCGCTTTGGCCGCGAAGGAGCGCCCATTCGTCAGAAGCAATATGTCTGAATAGTTGAACCGCTCCTTCAGCCGCGCCATCACTTCAAAAAATAAGTCCGTCTCCAGCGTAGGTTCGCCGCCAGTGACCACAATGTTCGTTGCATTGTCCGGTAACTGATCAATCTGCTGGAAAATACTCTCAGCGCCGGGGCCATTATCATAAAGCCGCTGATGGTCACTCTCTGGGCACATTATGCAGTTCGAGTTGCACTGACCGGTCAGATAGATCGTGAGCTGGCGCTCCTGATCGAATTTGTTGTCAGTCACTTCATGTTGCTCCGTCATAGCATTGCTACCTCTAATCCCAAGAATGCCAGTGTCCCAGCCGCGATAAACACGGCAAACGGTATTTTTCGAACAATCACAACGTATGGTTTTCCATGCGCAGATGCCTCCCAGCGGTGAACGCTGTCTGCTTCTTCGGCGGTGAGGCGAGAGCGCAAATCTTCGGTCGAGCTTGTGGGGAGACCATGCACACGCGAAGCGGCCATCCCCATGACTGTGGCGGCAGAAAGGATCTGGCCCGCCTTGACCTCGCTGGTAGGAATCGTCCGGTAGTTATACTTGTCCGAGGCAAGCCTCAGTGCCATCACAACAAGCACAAGAACCCAAGACCATATATTAAAACTGAATTTTACTCCGTAAATTCCTATATAGGAGAACACTGCCACAATAACCCACGATACGATCATGGCGATTACAATCACCTTTTTGCTGACGTGCTGCCGAATCTGAATCAGCGTCAAGACAATCAGAAAGTTTATTGCAACAGAGATTGCTTCGCTCTGCTCGCTCAGAGCGGGGAAGAGCTGGGAGAGCAAGATGCTGACTACTGTCAGCGCACCGACCATTGAGAAGTAGGAAATCAGCGCTTCTTTCAGGCCAAACCCGCCAAAGGTGATTTTGAAGAGTTCGTGGTTTTTGATGCTAAGCACAATGGATTCCGCTACCACATAGAGAAAAGCTATCGAAAACACAATCGCCACGATATAAAAACTCACACCAAAGCCATTTCCCATGAAAGTATAGAATCTTCCAGGGATGCATAAGCCGACCACCATCAACAGTTTACAGTCGCCAGCCGCCCAAAGGTTATAAGCATAGAATATAATTCCGACAACTGTCAAAACTGCCAAATTCACGAAAAACAGCGGCAGATACTCTGCGGCCCATGCTGGATAATAGATGATGTCGCAAATAACCGCTGGAATAGCGCAGCGCACAAGTAGGCGGTTCGGGATGATACTATCTTTCAAGTCGGAGTAGCTCGAAAACCCGAGTGCAGCAGCCAAGCAGGTGATGAGTAGTGCTTCAACAATAATCATGCGTCAATTTGGCTGTTTGCCAGCTCGATCAGGTAATTTGAAAATTCCAGCGCGGTTATCCATAAGTCCGTGACACTTTGAGAAAACACGCAAGAGGTCTCCGTGCCGTTGTCGTGTTGTTGGATAGTACAGATACCCTGATAATCCTTTATTGCCCGGTCGATCAGACCCTTGTCATAGACCGAGTGCGGATATGAGACTCTAATCTCTTTCATTTTTATCAAACCAGCTTGTCAGAATAGATTTCAGTTCATCATCGGAAATATCCCCGGACTCTGCCTCAATCCGTTTTACTGAATCCTCGGTATCTATGAGCGTGGAACTCATCGCTCGTGCCATCAAAACCTCACGGATAGATTTTGTCTGTGTGATTACCCGCTCGCGGACAGCTTGCGCGATCAACTCATTTTCAAGCTCCACCATCAACTGCTCAGAGGTCTCAGTTTCATCCTTCTGTTTTGCCGATATAGCCCAATCAGAACCGTCGTCTTCGATATGTATATAGCAGCGTTCCAAAAAACTATATGCCGCTTTCAGAACAACTGTCGATGAATACAGCTCTTTTGATATTCTCATGGATAGATTATACATTTCTTCACCTTCAGCGGATGCAGATTTTGCAGGGAGTATATTTACCGGACTCGAATTCTTCTTTGGTCATGCGATGGACATCCTTGCCTTGAATGTAAAAGCAGTCTGCCATGTGATAATGCTCGCCGCTGTCTGTCACAAAGTAATAGTCGTGATAGATCTTTGATTGCACGTAGTTCGTGACCGGAATCGCCGCAATCAGCAGTATGACAGCCAGAACGATAGCAGCAGCCCCGATTCTATGTTCATTGGCCCATGCGATCACAACTATCCTTGCTGAAGGATGTAGCAAGTAGTGGGCGAACTCATTTGCTTCGTGTTCCTGTTCAAATGTACCGTGAATGAATGAACCGGCGCGGGTGTGCTCCAAGCAGATGTGCCCGAGCTCGTGCGCTAACGCATATAGCTTATCGTTTGCCGCCATTGACTCGTCCAGAAAGACGTAGCGCATGTTTCCTTGGATATAAAGAAAAGCGGAGTTCTGACGTGCGACCTCCGTGAGATGGAAGCGCTCCATCATGATCCGAGTAGCGTCGTTATTGTCTTCGCTTCTCGAAAAGTCGATTATCTCGAATCCGCGCTTCTCAATAAAATAGGCGAGATTGTCCAACGTAACTCTTGAGATCTTTTCTTCCTTCAAGATTTGGTGGGCAATCATCTGTGGTTTGTTGGCCTTCATGATGCCTACTCCTCATTTTCGGTTTTAATCCCTATGCCTATGTTATTGAAGCCTCGCACAACAGGCTCGGCATCCTTTCCGACACAGCGATTATATTCCATGTTCAGCACGGTTTTGACAGTGTGCATCCCTTGCTCGTCCAGTGCGCTTAGTTTGGTATAGAATTCATGAAATTCCTCATTAAATAAAACGAGATCACTATCATAGGACTGTTTTATATTCAACAACTTGCAAATCTTAATGACTGTTTCATAGGATGTCCCCCCCACGCCTTTGGCCAACGCATTTGATAGTGTACTATAAGGAATCCCACTCACTTCCGAAAAATGCTTTAGCGTTGAGTATTGTTGTTTGATTTCACGCTTTATTAAGGATGTAATGCTGTCCATTCCATTTCACCACGTTTCAAACTCTTATCAATGAATATTATGATTATAATAATCATATCACCAAATGAGGTTACTGTCAACTAAAATATATCCAAATTTGGTTATTTTCGTTGCCGCCACAGTTGAGCGTCTATTTCCACGCGAATTTTGCTTGTCCTGTGCGTTCTTCTGGTGGTTGTGATACATTAATCGCTGTGTCTGTTTACGCTGGAAGTCTAAATAATTTGGCAAACGCATAAAGGTATCACGGTGCCCTGCGCAAAAATATGCACAGGACACCGCAAGTAATGGCATCCTGTCGGTAGATATACACCTGGTAGCTCATACCTTTAGCCCGAATAATATTGAGGTCTGCCGATTGCAGTGAATCCACTCAGGCCGGTTATCACTGTCCCATTGTACCCGCTCGCACAGTGGATAATCAGCAGATCACCGTTCTCATCTCGCCCTCCAACAATACCTACATGGCTATCCTCTGGATAAAAGACAAGATCTCCCGGTTGTGCCAAGCCCCAGGGGATGGGGTCGCAGTAGCTGTGCTGCATCGTCGCACCGCCGCCGTGCCCGATCACATAGGCACCATCGCTCATGTTGTAGAATACCCAATCCACAAACCCAGAGCAGTCCAGACCGTATGGGCGATAAGTTCCAGTCGTGCTGTTCCCATCTGCCCACACCTTCTGCAAGGTTCCCCATCGGGAGTCCCAGCCGAGTACCAGTGACTTGCCACCCCAGAAGTAATTGACCTTTCCAACAAGAGAACAGGCAACTTTGACCACCTCCCGGCGTTCTTCAGACAGGTTATCGGGGAGATTTAGGATTATTGCTTCAGCGTCAGCACCTATGAAGGTAAGGTTGCCGATGAGCTCAAGAAGTGCCGCCCGGTCTGAAAGCAGCTCACTGAGGGCGCGATCCTGCTCTTCGGTAAAACCATACTCGGATTTCATATCTTCTGCTGTTTTTGGTGTGATGGTGATATGCAGCATCTTCTCTGTCCAACTATCATCCATATCATCATCCGGGTCACTGTCAGGGTGGTCAATAGTTTCAATACGGCTGGTCACACTATTCATAGCCCAAAATACTTCTTTGAGCCTTGAAATTCGTGTGTGGTCCAATGTTGCCACATCCATCGCTTCAACTCCGTTACTTCCCGCCAACTTCACAGCGAACACAGCAAGCACCTCTGGCCAATCCGCTTCTGAGCCAGCAATATCAATGCTGTCAAAGCCTCCCGCTTGAAGTGATTCGAGGTAGGAGTTAAAGTCATAGTTCACCTGTGCTACCGCCGCAGGCACCGGAACAGTGTCCGCGCTTTCGTTACTTCCAGCAAAGAAGATGCCAAATGGAGACGCTACGATCAAGCCGATCAAACAGATTATAATAATAGCAAAGACGACAACGCTGCCGCCTGCGGCAACAGCAGTGATCAGATTCCTCGCCGCTTCTGTTATGGCCCTCACTGCTGCCTTGAGCGCCTTTGCTATGGCTTTTGCAGATACTACGGCAGCTTTCGCAGCGGTGTGAGCGGCCTGTATGCCTGCTCTTGAGGCTCTTCCCGTCGCCAGTGCTGCCTTTTGAGTCGCTCTCATACTTGCCTGCGAGGTCTTGATAGCCGTTTTCGCTGTCTGCTCTGCGGTCTTAACAGCTCTATATGAGGCTTTCAAGCCCTTTTGCGCTGGCTTTATCTGCTTTGGCCGATAAGGTTCATTTGTTGAGATTCCGGTTCGTCTCGCCACATTGGTTCTTGGACTGCGAAATCTATTCTGATATGCCGGCTTTGCCGCGTTGCGCTTTCCTCTGGCGAGTTCAGCTTGGCGGCTCTCAGTCATACGGCGACTTCGCTCGATAGGAGTATCATCAATAGGAGTGTGGCCCTTCTCAGCAACAATCGGGTCTCTTTGCCGCGCAAGCTCTCTGTCGTGGCGTCTTTCCTGCACTTGCCTCGCCGCTCTATGCTGTGCGAGCCTCCGGCCCCGTTCGGTGGATGTGCTTGGATCTTGTTCCGTGGTTGTCGCTACCGATTGCCGCCCAATTCCATGTGAGATGGTCTTTGGCTCTCTCCTTGGATCAGCGGCTCGGTGCTGTGCTGCACGTTGAGCATAAAGTCGCCCACGCTCAATCGGGACATCATAGGCCGGCTGAACCTTCTGTGCTGATTTGCCTTGCGGCTTAGGGGAAGGAGAGGCTTTCACCTCTTGTCGGGGTGTTTCTACCGCAGAATGGCGGGAAACAGGCTGTAAACCGCCCTCTCCCTCTGAAACTTCGCTCTTTTCAAACGTGGTTACGCCTGTACGAGCAGCGCTGCGCAGAGAAGTTGACTGTTCTCGGTTCAAAACCGGTTCCTGTTCATGCACTTCCTCCTGCTTGTGCCGCTCCTTGAGTGCCTTTCGCCCTTTGTGCGCCAGCTTGCGCCCTTGAAGGGCGGCGATATAAGCGGTATCAACGGCTGTTCCTTGAACCTTATCCCCCGCATATTGGCTTGGGGAGCGCCCATCTTCGTCCGGGATAGACCTTTCAGCTTTATCCTTGGTGCGAATGAGGGCGTTTTTTGTATGCTCACCGGCTATTGCACCCTTTTCAATCGTCTTGATATTTTTGACTTTCTCACGGGTCTTGATCTTAGCCAATCTGAAAACACCTCCATTCAAGAGCAGGGGCAGACGTTACGCCGTCTGCCCCTGTGCAAATGCGCCCTCACCGGGCTTGGTCGTCATCAGCTCATAGAGCTTTGTATCTTTCGGGAAGCGATTGATGAAGGGCACCAAGGCGCTGCCGTACTTGATGAGGCCACAGCCGGCATCTGCGTTTGTGATATAGCTCATCTGCTCACTGGAAATGTTCAAGAGCCGCGCCAGCTTTTCACGGTCAGACGCGGCCTGGTTGAGCATGACAATGAACTCGGAGTTTGAGAGCATCGTGCTCGCCTGCACGGAATCCAGCAGATACTCCACGTTCTGAGTGATGGCGGTCGGATATGCGTTACGCTTACGGAATTGCCGCCAAGCGCTGTTGAAGAACTCAGCGCTGAACTCATTTTCAAAGACCACATGGAACTCGTCAATGAAAACGTGGGTGCGCTTTCCCTTTTTCCAGTTGAGGGTGACGCGGTTAAGCATCGTGTCCGTAATGACCAGCAGGCCAGCGGGCTTGAGCTGCGCTCCAAGGCCGTGAATGTCAAAGACCACGATGCGCTTATCGAGATCCACGGTGCTTTGCTTGCCGAAAATGTCAAGGGAACCTGTGGTATAAAGCTCAAGCGAAAGCGCGATCTGCTTCGCCTCCGGCTCCGGCTGCTCCAACAGCTTTTCGCGGAGAGTGCCGAGCGTCGGAACAATGCCGCTCTCTGTGGCCTCTGCGTAAACTTGCGTGATGCAGCGGTCGATGATGGACTTGTGCTGTGCGCCAACGGCTTTGTTGTCGATCTGCTCGATCAGCGACATGATGAACTGAGACTTCACCACGATTGGGTTGTTCTCGCCATAACCGTCCACCATATACATCGCGTTCAAGCGGTCTTTGCCGCCTGCCGAAACATGAACCACGCTGCCCATATCTCCCATTGCCTCGATCAGCGGCGCATACTCGCCCTCCGGGTCGTTGATGAGAATATCATCATCGGTGTTCAGAATGAGGAAGGTGATAAGTTCCTTTGCACTGAACGACTTGCCAGAGCCGGGAACACCGAGGAGGAAAGCGGACTGATTGAGTAGGTTTGCCTTGTTGCACATGATAAGGTTATGCGAGATGGCATTCTCTCCGAAGTAGATGCCGCCCTTATCCATGATCTCCTGCACCTTGAACGGAATGAAAACCGCGAGACTTTCAGTGGTAAGGGTGCGGAAAGCGTTAATTTTCATCGCACCGATGGGCAGCACCGTGTTGAGACCGTCGAACTGCTGGTACTTGAGCGACGCCATCTGGCACATATGCTTTCTGGCTGTTGCAAGGATGGCCTCCGTATCGGCGTCAAGCTGCTCCTTCGTATCCGCCATGTGTACCATCGTAATGACTGCCACCATCATACGCTGGTCACGGGTTGTCAGATCATCCAGGAACTCCTTGCTCTCCTTGCGCTGCAACTCCATATCGTAGGGGATCACAGCCGAGAAGTTGTTGTTATTGTTCTGGCGGCGTTGCCAGTTTGTGATATTCGTTTCCACACCGAGAAGCCTGTTCTCTACTTCACGGACGGCCTCATCGGTCGGGATGGGGATAACATCAATGGAAAGCATCATGTTCCGGTTAAGGTCCGTCAGTTCTGAAACCATGCTGTCTTTGATGTACGAGGCATAGTCTTTGAGGAAGATCACGCGGCAATACTTTTCACCCAGCTTGAGATAGTCGCTGGACTTTTCAATCGCATCGGGGCAGATATAGTCCTTGAAATCGTGTCCTTTCCTCGCCATATCGTGAATATCAAAGTGATAAGCGCTTTCCTCTCCGGCCCGATAGAAGTCATGGAGGATGCGCAGGCGCTCATCTGCGGTCAGTTCGACGCACTTCGAGCCGAGAGCCGCAAAATGGGAGATGAGATCGGCACCGGTTCGGGCAAAATAGGCGCGGGCCTCTTCAATGTCTTTCTTCTGCACAGAAATCGTAATATACTTCTCCTGCATGATGCCATTACCACCAGTCGCCTTATCGAGAAGCATCTGATTATACTCCCTGCGGTACTCATCAAGGCCGTCGCCCTTCATAGGCATCAGAATAGCCTCCTCAAAGTCGCGGCGGTTCGCCCTGTGGTTGTTGATAGTGATCTTCGTGGTCGCCCCGCTGTCAAGGCTGTTCAGCAGCTCGGAGTAGCTCAAGAACATACTCTCTTTATCCTCGCGGCTGGCAACAAGGTAATTGATGTCCGAGAAACGATACATCTTGGTGTACTTGTTCCCGACGAGGAAAATGCCATCCTGCCAGATGCGCTTGATCGGGATAACATCCTGCACCTTGCGGGGGACTTTATAGCGCTCCTTATCCTGTTTAAGAAGCCTTTGCAGAGTTTTCAACATAGCGCTTGGATACCTCCTTCTTCTCGCTTTTTTCAATGATGGGCCGCATTGTTTCGTAGTAGATGTTCACGGCCTCGAAGTGGATTTCCTTCGGTTCGATCAGTTCAGACCTGAGCCACGCCCAGAGAAACTGCTCCGCATTCATGCCGTGGTAGTTAATGAACCCCATAGCGGCAAACGGTGCAGCACCCAAGATGCAGAGCCAAGACACCGTTTCAGCGCCGACTATCGGCTTTAGGGTGAAGTACAGCACCACGGCGATGCCTGCCGCAAGAGCTGAAAAAATGAGCTGTCGCATGGACAGCCCAAAAAACATTGATTCCGTGTAGTCACGGATCTCCCTATTGATTTTTACTTCCATGTCAACCGCCCTTCTTTCTATAAGGGTTGAAATCAGGCACTTCAAGCACATCGCCCGTGGAGATATAGAGGATGTTCGCTTTTGGGACATAGTAAATATCTCCCGCCAGGTTACAAATCTCCCACACGCCGTTCTTGCTCATGTCGCTGAAACGCGCTGCTACCGTGTCTTTGCCGTGTTTGTCGTAGTCCTCATAGGTTGAGATTACATCTCCGTTCGTGAGATGGAGTAGGTAGACCTGAACGGATTTCATCATTCTAATCACCTGTCTTTCTTGATATTTTTGTGTTCATCAGATCGAGCACAGCCAATCATCGCTCATGTTCCGGCTCTGCCTTGCCCTTTCGGGGCTGCTCACCGGGAACGATCATAGCTTTTCCGTCATGATCTATTTGGTGCGTCACATATCCCATCATCTTGAGCGCTTTCCTCACTTCAAGAATGTGCTCAGGTTGCGGTTGGCAAACGCCGATTCGGGTAAAGAGCATAAAATCTTCATACCACGGTGCGCCCTCAAAAGCGTCTGGGCGCAAGAAAATATCCTCCGTGATCTCCTCGATTGGCCTATCCAACGCAGCAACGTAGAAAGGCTTCTCCTCTGGCATAGGAATATCTACCTCCTCAATCTCGCCTCCCAGACTTTTAACCTCATTCTTGAGCCGCTGCATTTCGTAATATTCGTGCATCAGCTCATAAGATGAGAAGGGCTGATCCTCTGGGAAGGCTTTGCTTCTGATACTTTCGTCAATGAGCTTTGCAGCTTCATCTGTAACGCTGGGATGGCCTAAAACGGTGCCGTGCTCTTTGTAGTAGCGATTCACGGACTCCATGTGAAGCCGGCAAGCCTTGCTCATCACATATTCGCCTTGCAGTCGCTTGATCCTGTCGGCATTAGATTCTCGCTTAAAAAACATACGACTACTCTCCTCACCGCTGTTTGGCACTCATTTTCTTAGTGGGTTTGCGAGCTGAGGGATAGGGAATGAAAATTTCCTCTCCCTCAATCATGCTATACTCCGACCTTAGAAACGGGTGCGTTTCCTGCTCTTGATAGGCTCTAACAAGGTCTAATGCTGCCTCTCGTGTTGCGGCGCTACCCTGCATTGTGCCATCCTTGAAGATATAAAACCGATTCGTACTTCTCACCTCACAGTCCCATCATCTCATGCACCACCCGGTCTGCCATCTTGACGCTGCCGACGAGGATGAGCATATTAAAGACCAGCTCCCCGATGTAGCTCCAAACCATTGAGGCCGCAGCAGCATTAGGGTCAACTGTGGGCGGCGAGCTGGCAAAGACCGAGAAGATGATGCAGGCAAGGACAATCACGGCTCCTTCGAGGCACACAGCGGCGTAGCTCTTCAAAAAGCTCCTTCCGATGTTCTGGCTCGGCTCACCCGCAAACGAAGATAGCGGGATTGGAGCGATAGCAGCGTACATATACATCTTGAAAAATCGCCCATAGACGCTCAGAATCATCACAAATGACAGCACCCAGATGAAGAGTCCCCCGATCAAGGTGACGGCCCAGAGCGGAATACTCTCGAAGAATCCACAATCCTCGATAGCCTTGATGATTTCCTGTGGCAACACAGTCGCCGTTGGACTGCCAAAGCCCGCCGAGTTCATAATTGTGGAGATGACACCTTGGATGATGTTGAGCAAGGCAAGCATCAGCTCCATACCGTAGGTGATTACACCTTTGGCAATCGCAAAGCGGACGAAGAGCTTGAGTGCGTGTTCCGGTCTCTTTACCTCTGCAAAGCTGCCGCAGGTCTTAATGACGCCTACTGCGAAGAACAGTACCAAGAGTGCATAGCCGATTGCTTGCAGGGCTCCGTTGATCGTGACCATCACGTTCCAAATAGCGCCGCCTTTGAAAGTCTCAGGAGATTGTGTTACGAGAGTCCAAATCTCGCTGAGCTTGTCGTTCCAGACATTGAGGGCATTATCAAGGTTTTGAACCACCCAATTATCCGACATTCATCACACCTCCTTTGGGCGGGCCGGTGAGCCAGCCCGCCCACTGTCGGATGCGGACACATCAAGCGATGATGAGGTCCAAAATCTCCTTGGCGAAGGTAATAACAATGCCGCCGGCAAGGGTGAGGAACCCGTTGGAGCGCTGGGAGGGATCGTGGCTCTGGAGAGAGAGGCCGACCTGCACAATGCCCCAACCCAGAAGGATGATGCCGACCGCCCGGATCAGGCCAAAGATGAAGGTGCTCAGGTTATTCACGACGGTCAAAGGATCGCCTGCGGCGTATGCCGGTGCCGCCATGCAGAAGAGCATGGCAATCACCATAACCATTGTGGCGTAGTAGCGAAAACCCTTTTTCACCTTACCGGGCATGGGCAGACGCTCATTGTTGTTCTTCTTGTTCAGACTTTTCATGTTGCTTTTCCTCCATAATTCTGATTTTTTCTTCCAGCTCTTCGCTGGTAAGAAGCTCGAAGTTGTGGGTCTCTGCGTCTATATCAACAGCTTCACCGAGAAGCTGAGTGTCAATAGAGATGGCGGCAATGCTCCGCGTATCTTCGCCGTGGACATAGGGCTCCGCGCCCCCATCTGTGGTCAAGCGCACGTTCGGGTGCTTTAAGATGTTATACTTGAGGTCCATGATGGGGCGCTCACCGCGAATAAAAAGAAGTGCGTACTGGTTATCCAGCATACGCACTTCATCGGGGGTCATAAGCTCTCGCCCAGAGAGTTGCCAGTTGATTGAATAGCTGCCGTTCCTACCGCGAGACTGGCCATAAGTGTTCATGTCGATAGTTTCCTTGCCAAGCAGTTTGGAAACGTACTCATGGGTCGATTGCTCATTGCCGCCAAGATATATGAACTCATCACAGTTGCCAACGATGGACTCCCATTGCTTCTCAAAAAGGGCCTTCAACTGTGCGAGGTTTTGAATGATGATGCTCACCGAGATCTCCCTGCTTCGCATCGTGGCAAGCAGCTTATCAAACTCATCTGGCAGGGCGACGTTGGCGAACTCGTCCATGACAAAGTGAACATGGACAGGAAGCCTGCCACCGTGGACAACATCAGCCTGATAGTAGAGCTGCTGGAAGAGCTGCGTATAAAGCATTCCAACGATGAAATTGAAGCTGCTGTCATTGTCAGGAATCACAGCGTAAATCGCAGTAGGACGCTCACCGAGGCTCCAAAGCTCCATCTCATCATTCTGAGTAATGCTTGCGAGGGAATCGAGGTTAAACTTTTCCAGACGGGAGATAAGGGTGATCTGGATGGATTTCAGCGTTTTACCGCTGCCGGAGTGATAGCTCTTGTAATACTTGAGGGCGATATGCTCCGGGTTCTTCATTTCCAGACGTTTGAAAAGAATGTCAAGGGGAGACTCAAAGCTATCATCGTCCTCCTTGACCTCGCCCGCTCGAATCATCTCCATGACCATCGGGAAGTTTTGCTCATCCTCTGGAGCTTCATAATGGAGATAGAACACAAGCGCCAAGAGGAGCATGGTCGCCGCCTGATCCCAAAATGGGTCTTGGCTCTGGGAGCCCTTGGGCGTCGTGTTCTTAAAAAGATTGGTCACGAGCCTCTGAATATCGTTGTCATTGCGGAGATACACGAAGGGATTGTAGCAATGGCTCTTCTCCATATTGATGAGGTCGATCACCTTTATATCGTACCCCTTTGCCTTGAGAAGCCCTCCGGTATCCCGTAAAAGTTCTCCCTTCGGATCAAGGCAAACGAAGCTCGTGTTGGCGTTCATCACATTGGGCTTGGCGAAAAAGCGAGTTTTACCTGCACCGGAACCACCACAGACCAGGATGTTTAGGTTCCTCCGATGCTTTCGCCCGTCCAGACCGAGCGCCACATTTTGCGTCAGGATTTTGTTCGCCGTCTTGTCCTTGCTGGCATATTTCTTGTTGACGGCGCTCGGATTGCCCCATTTTGCCGAGCCGTGCTCTTCGCGCCTTCGGTAGTTTCGCTCGTTGGAGAGGAATATCCCGATTCCCATGCCGTAGATTAAAAGAAATGCGAGGACAGTTTTCAGGCTGTCCTCGCATAGCACGATATGGAACGGATCGCTGAACAGATCAGCGTTCTTTAATAAACCGGCAATACCACCTCCCATCGACGGTGCCACCAGCAGCGCAAGCCATACAACTGGAATAATGCCAACGCTATATAGGATAAGATGCGCCCGGTCAAATTTATCGGGCCTCACGGTCCATACGCCGCTTTTCCTTCTTGGTCGGGGCGTCGATCACTTTCAGGATCAAGTCCTCCACATCTTCGGTGGGCTTATCCTGTTCAAGAAGGGTTTTGCGGAATCCATTGAGGCCATTGACCATGAGCGACTGCTCCTCGCTATTGAGCATGACGACTCGCTTCTGCTCAAACATGGTGTCGCCTCCTTATCTGGCTTCGTCAGAGCGCTCCTTCTTGGAGCGATCCTGTGCTTCGAGGACGCGGTTCATATCACGGGAGATCTCACCGGCAATGTCGCGGATCTTACTCAGTTCCTTGCGGAACTCCTGCGGCTCCATCTTGCTGTACTGCTCCGGCAGACGGTCAAAGGAAAACACATCCACCGAAACGCCATAGCGCTTGCAGAGGATATAGGCCACACAGGTAGCCGTGTTCACATTTTCCGAGCGCCTGTACTCATCGCCCTTATCCATGTGGGCGTGGGCAAGCTCCGAAGCGAGCGCACGGAAGATGTCGGGCGCGTCCATCCCCTGACGGACATAGATGGTCTTTTCATCAGGGGAATACACAGCGTTCATGCGCTCAGACATATTATTGCTGACCTGCATCTGGCAAGGAGCATGGGAGATCAGGGACTTGAGCAGAAGGCGCTCATCACGGACGATGTGGGGCGTGGGCCTCACCTGACTGTTGGTCTGAGAGAGGTCAAAGACCTTCTTCACATTGTAGCTCATAGCGGGACTGCCGTCGTCCTTCAGGTACTCCTTGCCGGGTTCGAGAATAGCGATTGCGGTCTCTCCGCGCTTGATGCTCACCCTCTCAGCCTTCCAATCATCGAAGGTCTTAAAGGGGCCAACGGCCTCCGGCTCCTGAGCGGTGATGAGGATGGCGTTACTCACCGAGTAGCGGTCAAACCTCGCCTGCACGTCGAGATAGCCCTGGAAGAGATAACCATCGCCCTGCATCCGGGCAATAGTCTCGTCGATCATGCCATACACGCCTTCGCGCTCGGCCTGTTTCCGCGCCTTGTACTCATCCTTATCAAAGGGAGCCAGTTCCGCGCCCTCAGTGGGCTCGGTTTCCTGCATTTCAAAGAGATAGTCATAGTTCTCCATAGTATTGTTACCTCGCTTTCTTGATCTTGGGTTTCTTCTTGGGGGCATGATGCTCCAATGGCTTCTGGGGCGTATCACGCCGGGGTTGTTTCTTTTCGAGATCGGCACGAATGTCTTTCAATTCCTGCCGAACAGAGGGCCGCTTGGCGCTCTCAGGGCTTTCGGGTTGGCTTTGGATGGGGGACTGCTGACGGTCGGAACTCTTTGAAGAAGGCGCGGACTGACTTGATTTCGCCACCCGCGCCTCCGTAGGGTTCACGGTCTGCGCCTCTTCCCGCGTAGGATTTGCCATCAGCGCATCAAGGAATACATCCTCTTTGCTGCGCTCCGGCACAGTGTGCTCCGGCTCCTCCTTTTCCTCGCTGCGCTTTGCCCTGTCACGCTCAATCTCGCTGCGAACGGACGCAAGATCAGCCGTAGTCAGCTCGAAGCGCTCGAAGATGCGGTTGATTTTGCTGGAGTCCTCAGCACGGACCATGACATCGGTGATGCCGTCCGTTGCGTCCCTATCTTTGAGAACGCAATAGAGAACGCCATACTTCTTTGCAGCCTTACAGAACTTGGCAAGGTCCTTATCCTGGACGGCGAAGACTTTCAGCTCCTTGCCGCTTCGGAGCATATTAGTCAGCCGGGTCTTGCCCTTGGTCTTTTTCTGATCCTTAAGCACTGCATAAAGCAGGAGGGCAATCTGCTTTGCCCCAGAGCCGGCGAGCTTGACGGCAACCTCAGTTCCCTCTAAGCTCATCCTCACGACCTGTTCCGCTGCGTCGCCTGAATAGCTCATCGCTGTGTTCCTCCTTTCTTTCGGATTCCTGTTGATCTAACAGCCATTCCAGCTCTTCCCGCGTCCTTGCGGAGCGGAGTAATATGTCGTCACATAAGCCCACCTCCTTCCGAAGTCCGCGCAGTTGTTTGGTTATATCTGAAATCTGTCCTTTGACAGCTTCAGCCGTTGTCAGTTCATGCCCCCTCTTGAGCCGTTTCAGCTCATTGCGCAGCTCTGAGCGCCGCTCTTCAAACTCCCCGATCTTCACCATAAGCTCCCGCTTGTGGGCGGTCACATCTTCATAGCTTGAGAGCCTGTTCTTGCCCATCAGCCGGGTCTCAGCATCAAGGCGATCCAGCTTTGCAATATCCTCGCGCAAAAAAATAGACACCCGTTGCACGGATGCCGGATGCGCTTCGATGATATGCAGTTCATAGCAGTACCGCAGATAGAGCCTATATAGGGGAGACTTGCGCGGCTCATACTGCGGCGGAGGATTGTGTGCCCGATAATCCCTCACATCTTCCTGCTCCGCTTCGGGGAAGGGAAGATTGCGGCGGCTGTTCTCAAGTATGCGGCGGGTTATATCCTCCAGTTGATAACCGGAGCCGAGTTTGTGGAACCGGGCAAACTTTGTTGCTCCCTGCGGCCTCAAGCCGGGGTACTTCAAGAGGGTCGTGCCATCTTCACGGTAGAACTTCAGCGCATATCCGATGTTCTCCAGGAAGTTGTAGAACTCATCCATCGTGAGGCTTGCGGCGATTGCCCTGTCTATATCATCACGGATGGACTTGTGAACCGGCGTCTTGCCGTTCTTCTCCGCAAGGTACTCGCCATAGTTCTTTCTGCGGCCTTCCGGGTTCTCGATCACCGAGAGCCGATACTTGCGGCACAGCTCATCCGACATATCCCTCATAGCCTTGTAGTCTGCGGGGCTATTATCAAAGTGATACCCGTCAGTGATGGAAACCGAGTTCAGCACGAAATGATTATGATAATGGCCTGTGTTGCAATGCGTGGCGATGACCACTTGGAATCGATCCCCCCAGAGGCGGGTCGCAAGTTCTACGCCGATCTTATGGGCAGTCTCAGCATCCACCTCGCCAGCCTTGAAGGACTGATACCCGTGGAAGCAGAGCCTCCCATCCGTCTTATGCCAGAACTCCTTGACCTCCATGAACTCATCTGCCGCCTTTTCCTCACAGGAACAGTTGATACAGGAAACATAGGCGCGGGTCTCGGTTTTGAGCTCATCGGCGGCATATTCCACGACACCATCAATCGTGTGGAGCTTCGCCATAGCCTCCGGCACCTGTTCAACTGTTTTCTCTGGGTTCCTCGCGTAGTCGATCACATATCGCACATTGCTCTTTATCGGCCAGATTGACGTGACCGCCATGCGTTCACTTCCCCCGTTGCGGTATAGGCGTTGATGATCTGCTGCGCGGCGGCGTGGTTCTCTTCAAGAGCCTTGCGGAGCTGCGGCACATCGACGAGCCCCTGAGCATTGGCGATCTTGAGGATCTGATTGATGTTGTAGCCTACCCGCCGCACATCTCGGAGCAGCACGGGCACATCAACAGGCGGGGCCTCCTTCACCTCAAGCCCACGGATGGCGCGACGAATGAACGCCGCATTAGTGAGATTGGCTTTCCGCGCCTTTTTCGTGAGGTCGGAGAGCTCGTCTTTCGAGAGCCGAAGTTCAAATCTGCAATTCCGTTTCATCTGAATATTCCTTTCTTCAAATAGAGTGATAGCCCACAAAAAACAGTCGAAGTCTTGACATTTGGCGCTGTTTCCGTCATAATTCATTCGCACTACACCCAAACATAAGGAGAGGACAGTTATGAACAGAAACGAACTCATCACCGCGATGGCCGAGAAGAGCGGCCTCACCAAGAAGGACACCGACAAGGCGCTGGCCGCTTTCACTGAGGCCGTGCAGGACGCGCTCAAGGCTGGCGACAAGGTGCAACTTGTGGGCTTTGGCACCTTTGAGGTCAAGGACCGTGCCGAGCGTACCGGCATCAATCCTCAGACCAAGGAGCCTGTTAAGATTGCTGCTTCCAAGGCTCCGGCTTTCAAGGCCGGCAAAGCCTTCAAAGACGCCTTGAATTGATTTGATAGATATGAAGGACGCTCCCGACACCGGGAGCGTCCTCTTTTTTTGCTTTCAGCCGGTGGAGTGGGGTCTTAGGGGAGCTGTGCGCCCCTAACAAGCTGTCCCTGTACGGACAGGGACGTTGCTTGCAAAGATTGTGCCACCGCCTCTGCCGCAACTATTAAGTCAGATTGCGCGCTTCGTCGTCGCAACCTCATGAAATGATGTGAAATCGTCGGTGGCCAAGTATCCAGCTTTAGATGCTATCAGTTCTTTGCGCGGAAAAGTGAAAAAGGGGCCACCATTTCAAAAAAAGGGGCCACTCTCGCACTTTTCCCTGCATGGCGCAAGAAAAGGTGGCCCCTTTTTCTCACAAAGGTGGCCCCTTTTCAAGCTCATCAAGGAAATCCAACATAGACACAGGCTCCTCCTCATCCGTATCCTTCTGAGCAGAGCCGTTGTAAGAGTCATTAGGGGCTATATGCAACCCCTGCACACTTTCACGGATAGCATCTTTTACTTCCTGAAGCAAGCGACTACTGCTGTTTTCCCCATCCAGAGTATCCAAATAAGCAAGCAGCGCATTTTTAATTGCACCGCTGTAGGATGGGCCTGCATAGAGCAGATAGTCCAGAATCCGGCGATCATCCTCCCGGTCGGGATTCAGGATAACTTTAATCCGCTTGCCTCTCATGCTTGTGATCCTCGCTTTCTGAGCAGTTCATAGGCGATACGCTCATACCCCTTCGCATTGGCGTGAATATCGTTGTTGATGGTTACAAGCTGAGGATCATACTGGCCGAAGTTCCTAATTAAGCAGCTACCTCCTCCGACCACGAAGAGCCGCATTGATTTCTCATCGTACCCATACTCTCGGAACCTTCGGAACAGTTCTGCCGTATAGGTCTTTGCCGCATCTACCAGAGTTTTTAGGTACTCACCGTCGATGTGAGCAGTCCCAGAGCGGACAATGCGCTCAATGATGGAATCGTCCACCTTGGCACCGCTATGGGTGTTTGCCAGGGCCATTCTCATGGCGATGGCGCAGTCCTTCACTCCGCAAGCCTCGGTTGCCATAGAGCGAGGATCTACGCGCCGATCTACCACGCGCAGAAGATTGACTGTGCCATTACCGATGTCTGCGACAATGTTCACTTCGCGGAACTCATTGAGCTGGTCGGCAATCGCCGCATAGCCCTGTGGGAAAACCATAGCGTCAGCTATGTCGATATGGTAATCGATGCCGCGAAAATTGAACTCGACGGTTTTGTTTCTCAGCAGGTATTCCCGATAGGTGGCTTGCTGCTTCACGAGCCATGCGAGGGGCAAGCCAACCGCCAGAATCACCTTCGCCCTTGTGATCTTTTGTGTGTTCAGTTCACGGGCGATTGCTGCAAGGGTGAGAACGTAGTAGTCCTCATCCATGACCTTCTGATCGGTGAACTCCTTATGACCGCTACCAATGATGTAGTAGCGGCCATTGTAGCGGAGCAGGTTTTCTGTGAAATAGGGCTTTTCATCGTAGGTGACAAGGCCGGTGGGGAATGCACAGGAAGCTGTTTTCATATTCCCATAGCCGGCATCTACTGCCACGATGAGGGCATCTCCATATGCTTTCATGCCGTCCTCCTTCCGTGATTATAGGCGGTTTTCAGCCGGCAACAGCTTCAACCAGGCGATCAAGAGCGCCCTTGAGCATGACGGCGAGTTCCTCAGCGGGGATGTCAACTTCTCGGATGTCCCGCACAAGCTCGGTGAGCACCGCAGTCTTGCGGGCGTCCAGATCCTTCAAGGTGTCCTCCAAGTCCTCTTCCTCATCAATGACGGTCGCATGGATACAATCCACATCCTCGTCAGTGAAGTCCAGTGCGCCAGTGTTGAAGTACATCTCGTGGGCAAGCTCCATAGCTGCGTCGGCGTCTACGGCCATCAGCTCAACCTCTTTGGTCGAGGTCGCTTCCAGCAAGACGATGAAGGGCCGCAGCTCAGGGGCGCTCTTGGTCTTGATCTCGTCGGCATACGGGACATCGGTGATCTCGCTGGCGTAGAAGTCAGCATCATCACAGGTGTCGATGCCGGATTTCAGCATCGCCTTGGCCTTCTGAATGGCCTCGTCCTTGGTGTCGGACTCAACAACGGCGTCGCTGATAATGGTAACTGCAAATTTCTTCATGGTGTGTTCCTCCTTCTGAATTATCGTTCCTTGGATTTCTCCGAGGGCTTGTAGGTAATGGCCTCGATGTTGTCCCCGTCACGGAAGATTTGCTCAGGATTCTTGAAAAGCTCCTGATACTTTCGGGCAAGGTCATCATCGAGGCTTGCAAACTGATCGCCATCAATGGCGCAGATGAAAAAGGTGCCGGGGATCACCTCCATGATCTCTTTTCCCGGCTCTTTCATATAGCAACGCTCAATTTTCCACCCGTCAGCGCCGCCTCGCTCATCGGCCATATAGTTCTCAAGGCGCACCATCGGGTCGCTACCATCAATGGCCGATGCGTAAATGGAATAGCCGCCCATATTCGGACGGAACGCCTTGTTGTCAGAGCTGACCGCATAGGTTCGGGATGCTTCGGGGTATTCCTTTTCAAAGCTCTCCTGAGAAAAGACGATATATCCCGTCAGGTGCTTTCCCTCGCTGTTTCTCTCAACGGCGCGGAAGAGCTCCTTTAATTCCCGGTAGTTCATCTCCGTTACGATTTCAGGCTCACGAACCGCCCTGTTTTCAGGTAGTCCGTCCAGTCTGGCGTTCTCGTTATAGACGATCACTGTCCCATCTCTATACGGCTCATAGGTGTGGAGCCCACCTCCGACAATTCGCTGCTGCGCCTTAAATGTGGCAGGAATATCGGTGATCCGCGCCACTTTGCCGGGTTCGCAGAGTACGACATGGATGTGCTCTCTCTGGAGCTGGCTTGTAAGCTCCGGGTTAAAGCTGATCTGCTCAAAGCCAATGCTGTCACAGAAGAAGAACAGGCTACCCTTTTCGTCCTTCACCTCAACCACATCGGACACAGAGAGGGAGCGTCCCATATAATCCTTGGGATGGTTCAGGTTGAACATCTGATACACGTCCTCAAGGTCAGAGCAGTCTACCTCTGCGCTGTAAACACAGTCGTAGAGCGAGCTATCCACCTCTTCAACCCCTTGGAGCCGCTTGAGGGTCTCAAGGTTCTCAAAGGCGAGCCGGTTGGTATCCCGATCCATGTTGATCTGATAGATTGTAATGTTCACTTGTCATCACCTCATTCTTGAATACTGGCGTTCAGAAAGGATGCCGTTCCTGTTTTCGTGATTCCATAGGCGACTTCCATCCGGCTACCAATCTCGACTGCTGCCATGTCAAGATCACAGTTTCTGGGATAGAAGTAGCGGTCGTGCTCATGCTCTCGGAATGCTGTCAGCTTGATTTTCTGACCGTCGTCCATATCAAAGTAGCAGAGCAGGCACTTGTTGCCCCACATCTTCATGGCGAGGGTCGCAGTCCCCTTGCCTGCAACAGTTGGGAATTTGTACTCCCCACGCTTGAAGCCCATTTCCTTCACTTGGTTTTCAGAATAGCCCCTGACCATTTTCTCACCTCCCATCGCGTCCGCGATTATGCGGCTTCTTAGCTTCAAATTCGACACCCTTGAAATTGTCGGCGTCCAGGATATACTCGCCGTTTTTCCAGTTCCGCTCTGCGATAGCTTCGGCTTCTTCACGGGAAGCCGCCTCCACTACCACTTTCATTTCCAAAGTCTCGCGGATGTTGACCTCATACTCTTTCAGCATCGTACCTGTTCCTCCTTCCGTCGATCTCGTGCGATGCGCTGCATCAGATAATCGTTCACGTCCTTGCCCGTTGGAGCTGGACTGTCAATGACGCGGTACTTTTCTCCGAGAGAGCGCATGATGCCCTGTGCTGCGCCGCGCCCCACCTCGTCATTATCGAGATGGAGCAAGAGCGTGTTGATCTTGGGATGCTCACTCAAGTAATGCTCCAAAGCAAGCGGAACCACAAACTCCTTTTTGGACTTGTAGACACCGGCGAGTGAAAGTAGCGCGTCCTTTTGCCATTCCCGCCCTGTCATTTTCAGCAAGGTGGCATAGCTCATAGCGTCAATCGCCGCCTCAAAGAGATGCACGTTCTCGCCCTCCGTGCTACCGGGAATCGAGAACGAGTACCGCTTATCACTACCGGGAACCTCGCCTTTGAAATCGCTGATTGTGCCGCGCAGAGCGGCATACCGGGCTTTGCCCTCGCGGTCATAGCCTACGAAAGCGGCATTGTGATATTGCTTCGTTTCATAGAGCAACCCATGCAAAAAGCAATGGTTAATAATCTCGTAGTCAATACCACGCCGCGTCAAGTAGTCGGCAACCCGGTAAGGGCTGCTCGTCATTTCCGGCAGGATAAACTCTTTCTCTTGCGTTTGCCTTGGGGCATAAAAAATAGGCGGCTTTGCAGCCGCCCGTCCGAGAATGGTCTCCACGGCATCAGGGAGAGAGTAGTTTTGGACTCTGATAAGGTAGTCCAACGCTGTCTTGCCCCCGATGCCCCGTGAAAACCAATGCCATTTGCCGTTGGAGATTTTGAGGCTGTCGTGCTCACGGGTACAGTAGGTGTCGCCTGTGAGCTTCACCAGCTCCCTCGGCTCATAGCTTTGCAGATAGGTGAGCAAGTCCATCTGTTTCGCTTCTCGGAGTTCTTCCGGTGAAACGTAGGACATACTGCAACCTCCTATCTGCCAGAGTGCTCTTGCGCGTGACGCTCTAACCGGAGCATCTCATCCGCAAGACCTTCAACCGAAAGCCGTAAATCGTCCATGTACTCGGTATCCCTATCTTGGTACTTCCTGAATACATGATCCAGCGGCTTGTCGAGTTTCAGAAGCCCTTTGCACTGATTCGCACTGAGATCCACATTCTCCATAGTGAGCACAATGTCCTCTCGGACGGCGTACTCATAGGCTTTATCCAGGATCTCCTTCGGCGGCAGTGTGAGAAGGTGCTCATAAAACTCTTTCTGTTCCGCAGCCATTCTTTCATAAAGCTGTTCGTTCAACTCCTCTGCCTTCGACATGGCCTTTTGCCTCCCTTCATATAGATTTAGCCGGTCGCCACCACCTACGCGGTGACAACCGGCTATGTAAAGATTTCGTATATTACCTTTTACTCTTCCTCGATTTTGATGCCGCCAGTGCGTTCCGCTTCTTTTTTGCCCATTCTGGAAACCATCAGAAGCGTTCGGGCTTTCACCTTAATGTCCATGTCCTTCATTTCCTTTTCAGAAAGTGCCATGTTCTGTTCCATTAGGTGATGAAGGTCGTCCCATCGAGACATAGGCAAGCGCCCAATTAGCAGAGCGGTCATTATCAAGTAGCTCTGGGAGAATCCTGTGATGCCGCCCCATGAAGAAATCTGCGCCAGCTCCCGGCTTAAAAAGTCAGCCGCCGATCTATAATCCCTCATCGCAAAATACTTCATAAACCTGTCGAGCGTCGCTCCGCTCGATATATTCAGCGACCGAGCATTGTTTTCCAGCGATTTCAATGCTTTAGGCAGCAGCTTGACCTCTATCGTGCAAGAGGGCTCATTTGCGGCTTCGTCCTTTACACCCCACGAGCTATCCATTGGCCCTGATTGTTCTAATTCTCTGGCGTCATCGGCGTCAACTTCCCTTATGCACTGATAATAAGCATCATCAGGTGCGAACATCGGTCTAATTTCGATGGTTTCACAAAAGGCGTCCATCATCTCCCGATCTTCCTGCTTTTCCAGTAGGGGAGCAGCAAAAGCTGCCGCGACTTTGATAATTGCCTTTTCATAATCCAGCCCATCAAGGCCAGAGAGACAGGTTTCAATCGCTAAACGAGTTGTGGGGGCAACCAAGTCCGGGCTGTCAGGTTTGTAATTCAAAAGCACATAATCAAGAGCCGCACCAGCTGCGATGTCGGCACGTTTACAAATCCGATCCAGCGCTTCTTTTGTGCTGAGGGATACAGTCAATTCCGTAGGTATGGGCTGATTGGAGCGCCCAGAGCCATGAAATAAGCGGCGTCGCATTTTTTATCATCCTCTCTATCATGTCAAATCATGCCCGGAGAATCTCCAGACAGTATAACACGCTGTCGTAGTATTTGCCATTGCCAACCCATACTTTGCGGCGAGAAAAATTATATATTCATAGACGGCAAGGGAAAAGGCGCACGGTGGCATCAAATACGAAGGTCTATTTGGTGGAGATCACATCAAAGTCCTCAAACATAAATTGAAGCCTGTCGATCTTCTTTGCCGTGTGATAATGCCCACAGTACCATTTTTTGTATGAAAGGCGCTCCTCCAAGACGCCCAGCCAATCCTCGGTGCTTTTATCCACGCTGCTCTGATCTATCGTAGAAAGGAAAACCTCGATGGGTTCATATTTCCGAGGGCAGGTATGGCTCAGAACAATGTCTACCTCGTTGTTCATCTCGTTGAGCCGCTGCTCTACGGTGGATTTGATCGTTTCATCCGGCTGCTCGTCTGGGAACCAGTGCCAGCCTCTTGCCAGCCGGTAATACTTGTCCACGCTGTATGCGCCGCCGATCACAATGCACCGATACCCGTCAAAATTATAGACCTCACCATCTATGGCAAACAGGAGATTTGGAAAATCCTCTTCATAGAGAACCTTTCCGCCGTGGTACTCCTTCTCAATATAGGTGGGGATGGTCTGCGGTCTTGCTTCGTGGTTGCCATGGATGCAGAACAGAGTGATTGGGGTCTCGGCAACATACTCTTTTGCGCGGGTGTCCCGCAGGTCACGGTAGTAATTAAAACCAGCGTCCCCAAGAATAATCAAAGCGTCAGATCGCCTTGTCTCCATCGCCTGACAGAATGCTCTGATGCGCTTGAAACTTCCATGCGTATGACCATTCCTTTCCGCTGCGCTACAAGGCACCAAAAGGTTATGAAACATGGTGTTTCTAACGCAGCAAGTCGTAATTTGTTAGAATAGGCTTGAGGAAGCAGGCACACTACAGAGCACGTGGAGGTGAGTAGGCTCAGCCTTGTGTTGAACTGAATGCGTATGTGTGCCGGACGCTCTTTCAAGCACCAATGAGTAGGGCATTGCACCCTGTAACCTTATCTTTGGAGAGACGGACTACTTCAATCTTTCAGTGAGCGTCCAGTCCCTGCCTGTTCCCTCAAATACTATTTCGAGGGGATGTGTTATGCTTAAAATCGTTTACCGTGTCTGCTGTGGGCTGGATGTCCACAAGTCCTTTGTCGTTGCCTGTATCGCTTCTACCAATGAGCAGGGGGTGACGACCTACAAGAGCAAGCGGTTCTCCACCTTCACCGGAGATTTGCGCCGGTGTGCGGATTGGCTTTCTGAGAACAACTGCAAAGATGTGTGTATGGAATCCACTGGGAAGTATTGGATTCCCATTTACAATATCCTGGAGACTACCTGCAACATTGTTCTTGCTCACCCTAAGTATGTGAAAGCGATTCGGGGAAAGAAAACCGACAAGAAGGATGCCAAATGGATCGCCGACATCTTTAAGCACGACCTTGTTTCCGGCAGTTTTATCCCTCCAGCGGATATCCGCCAGCTTCGGGATTTGGTGCGTTACCACTGGAAACTGACCAACTTTATCGCCGGGGAGAAGAACCGTGCACAGAACTGCCTGACTGTTTCCAACATCAAGCTGGACGATGTGTTTTCTGACGTATTTGGCAAGACTGCCACTGCAATCACAACCAGACTGCTGGAAAACAACGATCCTTTCGATGTTGTCCCTTATCTCAACAAGCGTATCAAAACTCCTGTTGAAAAAATTCAGGCAGCCGTAGACGGAGAGATGTGTGTTGAACAGGCTGAAAAGCTCCGCATCATCCGTTCCCACATGAACAGTCTTGAACTGTGCAAGCTGAATCTGGAGTCTCTTATCCTTACTACCGCAGAGAAATATCTTCCGCAAATCAATCTTGTTCTGACGGTGCCGGGTATCAAATCCTTTTCCGCAGTCGGTATCATTTCGGAAATCGGCGTTGATATGTCCGTGTTCCCAACCTCGAAGCATCTTTGCTCCTGGGCTGGTCTTACGCCGCAGAACAATGAGAGCGCCGGGAAGAAGAAAACCACCAGAATCAGTCGCGCCGGAGCTTACATCAAGCCGCTGCTCGTTCAGTGCGCTCTTGCAGCCATCCGTGCCAAACAATTTCCTGAAGTCCGTAACCGTTATCTCGCTCTCAAAAAGCGCAGGGGACACAAAAAAGCTATCATCGCTATCGCCAGAATGCTGCTGACTGCCATCTACAACATCCTCAAGAAAAATGAACCTTACAACCCAGAGCTTTACCGCAAGGCTGACCGGCCTCCCGCGCACCGGGAGATTCCTTTGGAAGAGGCCATTTACTTGATTCAGCGCCAAGGATATCTGGTAGTCGCTCCAACGCCTACTTAGATTTTAAGCATAACTTCGGTTTTGCCCGCTTTGAGGGGGCTTGGTTTTGTATGCCCTTTTTCGGAATGGTACTTAAATTATAATGTTTCAACCTTATCACCCGTGAGATAAGTCATAGCAGATTTTCACCTCCGTGTTCCTGTTTCCATTGCCTGTTGTTTTCCAAGAGCTCGTCAAAGGTTACAGGCTGAAATCCGTTGACGTCTACACCCGCATTCAGCACATGGTCCCGCTTGCAAAGAAGCGGCCAGAAATCCATCTGGGTATCGTTATGAATATGACCGTGGATCATATAACTACGCTTTGCGTGTTTCCATGACAGCATAGGATAATGGCAGAGGGTAAGGCCATGAGTGCCGTCCGAAGTCTCCAACATAGTATCGACGCTGGTGAAATACTTTGACACGTTGACCTTTCCCAACCACGATCCGTCGTGGTTGCCAAGAATCAGACGTTTCTTTCCCTTGAGCCGCTTCAAAATACTCTCAGGCTCGGCGCAGCGAAAGAACATATCTCCAACGATATACACAGTGTCGTTACCCTTCACACGGTCATTCCACGCCGCAATCATGGCTTCATCCATCTCATGAACATTGGCAAAAGGACGACGGCACATCCAAACGCAGTTAGCATGACCGAAATGAGTATCTGCTATGAAGAAAATCATTATCAACCCTCCCTTCCGCATATATCATATCCGACCTTCGTGCAAATGACAAATGTGCAAATCGGTTATGTAAGTGTGATTTCAAAGGTACCGTCACATTTCTGGATTTGCTATTGCAATGATATCCTATGGGATGTTACAATCTTCGTACTGATAGAAGGCGAGGGATGCTTGTGGATTCACAGAAATTCATTTTTCTCACTGAGGACTCCGATCCCCTCACCGCAGACGAACTTGCTTTCGGTGCCTACCGTTGGTTTATGAACTTCGCTGAACTAAACAACCCAGAGTTTTCCGCTTTTTATCCCAACGCCAAAGTCAAAACCTTTTGGGCCAGGGACTTCTTTCCATTTCCTTCTCCCAAAATACAGCCGGAGACGGCATTGGCATTTATCCTCGTTGCAGGTATAGATGAAAGCGATTATGATCGTATCGTGGTTTCCTACCTGGTTGGCTCTAAACAGTTGATTGTACAGTTCCCGGAACAGCCAAAGCTATCAGCGAAAGCAAAGCGGATTATGAAGCGTTTTCGTAAAGCAATGCCGCTTCCTGAAATGGGGGTAGAGGACGAATGATTACGCAAAAGCAAATCAAAGCGTGGATACCGTCCACTGTCGCTCAGTTCACGGCAGTTATGCCCCCGTGCGAAGCTCCTTTGCCGGAAATCGTCGTTGCAAGTGAAGCCCAGATTCCTTATGTGCGCGAAGAGCTCATTGAAAAGAAGAACTTGAGCGTATCAAAAATGAGGATTGAAAGATGCCAGGAGGATGCTGATGAAGGAATTTGAGCCAGTACCGCCCGTCAAATTCACAAGATCAACCCGAATCATCTACCTTGATGATGAGGGGTTTAAGGATGGCTGCGCTCTATACCTGTCCTATCGCGTTGTCGAGGGCTTCAAGAGAGCTGTCGCGGAAACTGTGAAGCCAGATATTACTTGGCAGGAGTGCAGCAGCAAAATTGCTACCACACCCATTCTGAAGATTGCAGCCGAGGATGTTCTTGCAAGGACTCTCACGGATTATTACAATGACAAATACCCCGACTTTGGCTCAAACTGCGAGGAGGCGACCTGGCCCGTTGATTCCGAGCATGACGATCCAGATGCGAGGATGCGTTGGACAGCTTTCTGCTCATTGGAAAAGATGCTTGGATATGTAGACCTGCTGTTTTTCTATATGCAATACAGATACTACGAATATCTGTATAGAAGAGGCATCGTTTCGGAATGGGAACCGTTTATATCCGAGCTTCTGAAAAAGGGTGAGCTGTGGGACATTCTTGATAATCATTTCAAACTCTGTTTGGAGCGCTTGGACTTTTCCACGATGTGGAAGTCGCATGATCTGGACATTTATATTCCCTTTATTTGATGGTATCAGCCCGCAAACGGACAAACCCATTGATTTTTCGCTGAGTGGTGTATATAATCGAACCATCCCAATTTGAACAGGAGGCTCCCCACTATGGCAAAGAAAGCTAAGAGCACAAAGAAGAGCACTGCTCCCACAAAGCAAGCTGATACTCTGAAGGCCGCAAGCAAGGCAACGGTTGAAGAATCTGTGGCCGTGGCTCCGATGGAAGCAGCCAAGCCGGTTGCTGAGGTAGCCGCTCCTGTCAAGGTGGAATCTGCGCCGTCTGCCGAAGGCAAGGAAGCCAGTGCCGCAGAAGCAGCGGCTCCCGTGGTCGAAAAGAAGACACCGGCCAAGAGAAAGGCTGCGGGGAAGAAGTCTCCGGCGGCAAAGAAGGATGCGAAGGCCGCGAAGGGTGCCAAAGCGGAAGAGCCGGTAGCCGGCAAAGCGCCGGCAAAGAAGCCTGGTCGCAAGCCCATGACCGCCGCTGAAAAGGCGGCAAGTGCCAAGGCGAGAGCAGAGGAAAAGAAAAAAGCGGAGAACATGACACCAACGCTGACGATGCAGTATGGTGGGCGTGATGTCGATGTCCGGGTGCTGGTTCAGGCCGCAAAAGATGATTTCAAGGCCAAGCACAAGAGAACCTTGCTGACGGAGCTAAATCTGTACCTCAAGCCGGAGGACAGTGCGCTCTACTATGTGGCGAATGGCTCAACGGAAGGCAAGATTGAGTTTTGATATGTAGGAGAGAGGCAGGAAACCACCTGCCTCTCTCTTTTAGCGTTCGTGATCTCGCTCGCCGCGTGTATCGGTCTCTCCATCGTCGCGCTCATCGTCAACGACTTCATTCTCGCGCTTATCCATATTAAGCTCGATGTTGAGCTCATCAAGGCGAGCCTGCTTTTCTTTCAGCTCGTCCTCTTGAGGGAATGGGCGCTGAGCCTCGACCTTTGCGGTTTCAAGCTGTTCCCTCAATCGGGTCAGGTCTGCCTCCTTGCCTTGCAAGCGGCTTTCCATCCCTTCAAGGGCGTTATCGAGGCGCTGAATATTGCCGTAGAGATCCATGCCGAGAGAAACCGTCTGTCGCAGAGCGCCGACCAAAGTGACACGATACTCCTTGGAAAAGGTGTCGAAGAAGAGCTCCATGTCAAAGCCCCGGTACTGTCCCAGAGGGATAGCGTCGGGGCTTGTCATTGCTTTGCAGGCTTCCAGGATAGCGGAGCCAGCGGCTTTCTTCTCAGTGTGTTCCTTGCCCTCAACGATCATGGGTGAGAAACCATCCTCGTTGGGATGCGTCTGCTCATCTCGCCGTGCAATATCCTTGTGAAAAGCCTCAACCATCTGCTCCGCTTCCTTGATCTTCTTGGGATAGTGGTTCGTAATGTCGCTTTCCAGCGAGTAAATTTGGCTCAGGTGGTTGGCTTTCAGAAGTTTCAGCTTGGCGACGGCCACATCAAGGTCCATTTTTTCCTTGATTTTCGGGTTGCCTGAGCACAGGGCTTTGATCTCCGCGTAGGAGAGCGCGGTCTCGTCAATGTCCTCTGCGGAGCGGACAGGGCTCTTCGAAGTCATAATCTGCCCGATGAACTTCTGCTTGGACTCGACGAGCTGATAAAGGTATGCGTCGAAAGTGCCTTCCGTGACATAGGTGTAAATCTCGACTTCGGGGTTTTCATTTCCCTGACGCACGATGCGGCCCTCGCGCTGCTGGAGATCTGCCGGTCTCCAGGGGCAGTCGAGATGGTGTAGCGCTATGAGCTTGGCTTGGACGTTTGTACCTGCGCCCATTTTCTGGGTGGAACCCAGAAGGACACGGATTTGTCCGCTTCGCACCTTTCCGAACAGTTCCTTCTTCTTGACCTCCGTGCTGGCAGAATGGATATAGGCTATTTCCTCAGCCGGTATGCCCATAGCGATGAGTTTGTCGCGCAGTGCGTCGTAGACATTGAATTTTCCGTCGTTATGCGGGGTGGAGAGGTCACAGAACACCATCTGGGTAGAGCGCTTATCCGCTGTCCTCTGCCAAATCTCAAAGACATTCTGAGCGCAGGCAGCGACTTTCCCGGTGTCATTTTCCGGGAGCATTTCGTTCATCAAGCGCTGGTCAAGGGCCAGTTTGCGCCCGTCATTTGTGATGACGAGCATATTGTCCTCCGAAGAGTTGACCATGCCCGATCTTACTCGCTCTGCGCGTTTCGCCAGATCCGCCACCATTTCCTTTTGAAGCTCAGAGGGCTTCAAGACAACGCTGTGATAGTTTGCCTTTGGCACCGGCAGTTTGAGCATATCTGCGGTTTGGATGTCGGCTACCTCGGCAAACATGGCGATCAGCTCCGGGAGGTTAAAGAACTTCGCAAAGCGTGTTTTCGCACGGTAGCCGGTTCCCTCCGGGGCAAGCTCGATAGCCGTGACGGTCTCGCCAAAGGTGCTGGCCCAACTGTCGAAGTGAATCAGGTCATTGCGCCGCAGCGTTTCATACTGGAGGTACTTTTGCATCGTGTACATCTCTACCATCGTATTCGAGATGGGAGTGCCCGTTGCAAAGCAAACGCCGTGCCCACCGGTCAGCTCGTCCAAGTAACGGATTTTCATATAGAGGTCACTGGACTTTTGGGCTTCTGTCTGCGATATGCCGCCCACGTTCCGCATTTTCGTGAACGCGGCCAAGTTCTTGTAATAGTGTGCCTCGTCGATGAACAGCTTGTCAATACCAAGCTCCTCAAAGGTCACAAGGTCATCCTTGCGCGACTGATCGTTGAGCTTTTCGAGCTTTGCCTCGATCTGCTTCTTGCTCCGCTCCAACTGCTTGATAGAGAAGCGTTCGCCCTTGTTGGCCTTTAGCTCAATGATGCCGTCCATGATCTCCTCGCGCTGCTGCTCAAGGTAGTAGACCTGCCGCCCAAAAGAAAGCGGGATCTTCTCAAGCTGCGAGTGCCCTATGATGATGGCATCGTACTCGCCAGTGGCAATCCTGCCGCAGAAGCGCTTGCGATTCTTGGCCTCAAAGTCTTTTGCGGTCGCCACAAGGATGTTGGCAGAGGGGTAGAGCTGTAAATACTCGGACGCCCACTGCTCGGTCAGGTGGTTCGGTACGACGATCAGGCTCTTGTGGCAGAGACCAAGGCGTTTACTTTCCTGAGCAATGGCAACCATTGTAAAGGTCTTGCCCGCGCCGACGACATGGCCAAGCAGCTCATTTCCTCCATAGAGGCCACGCGCAACCGCGTTGAGTTGGTGCTGTCTGAGCGTGATTTCGGGGTTGATTCCGAACAGGCTCAGGTGGCTTCCATCGTACTCACGCGGCCTTGTGCTATTGAATTTCTCGTTATAGAGCTTGCATAGGCGCTCGCGTCGCCCCTGATCTCGCCATATCCAGTCCTGGAACGCCTGCTTGATCTGTTCTTGCTTGGCCTGAGCGATGGCGGTCTCCTTCTTATTAAGGACAGGGACTTTCCTGCCGTTCTCATCCTCAACGTAGTCGAAGATGCGCACATCCTTGAGGTTCAGCGTCTGTTCGATGATCTTATAGCCGTTGATGCGGTCGGTGCCATAGGTGTTATAGGCTTTGACATTGCTGCGGTCATAGGACTTGCCCTCCACATTCCACTCACCCGTATAGGAAGAGAAGTGGATTTTGATATTGCGTTGGGCATACCACGGCGTATCAAGCAGTTCGTACATGAACTCCTCATACACCTCTGTCGGCACCCAGGTCGAACCCAGACGCACGGAGATCTCAGCCGCAGTCAGGTCAACCGGCTGGACGCGCTCAAGAGCCTCCACATTGGGGGTGTAATCGTCTGGGTCAAGCTCCGCGCTGCGTCTTGCCCATGACAGCTTTTCGCGGACATTGCCGCTCAGGTACTCGTCAGCGGGCAGATACTTAGCCTCGCTGGAAGAGCCATAGCCGAACATGGGATTTAGGAAAATGACGCCTTTCAGGTCTGAGAATAGCTCTTCCTCCGTCTTTCCTGTCAGCTCGGCCATGTAATCTATATCGACCTTTGCCTTCTCAGCGAGTGAGACCGCCAGCGCTTCCGCTGCGGTATCAACGTGGGTGATTTCGGTGCGCTGCTTGATCGTCCGTTTGTAGAACATATCCGCTTTGCGGACGAAGTTGCCCTCATCATCCAGAACCTCAAGAGAGGATAACAGGAAATAAGAGTTGTCCGTGCCGAACGCCGATTTGTTGGCGCGGGAGTTGATGATGCCGTACTTCTTACTGAACTCATCATAGAGCTCGTTGAGGTGTTTTTGCTCGGCGGCGATCATGGTGTCGGCATATTCCTCCGTCTGGTACTCAATCAGCTTTCGCACAGAGTCACGGATGGCAATGAGGCCCTTCACACGGCTCGTCGCAGTAACGGAGAGATCGACCGGGAACATTCTGCTGTTCTCCCGATAATACACCGCGCCATCGACCAAGGTATAGCTGAAATTGCGGACGGACGGGTCTGCGGGGATGGATTTATCTTCCTCTTCCTCGGCAACCTCTTCAAAGTCGTACTCGGTGATGCTGCCGTTGATGTTCTGGATCGCGTCCGAAAGCATCTCCTCAAGGTCTTGACCGTCATAGGCAACGCAAGCGGTCTCAGGCCCGAACGGCCCGCTGATCTCTCGCATTTCGCCCATCACCATATCCGGGTTGTCGATAAAGTATTGGTTCATCTTCAGCCCGTTCGCATCGGTGTTCAGGTGTACCCAGGCAGGCTCCTCCACAGTGAGGGTGTCCCGCTTTTGGAAGAAGAGAATATCAGAAGTGACGTCTGTGCCGGCAGCGTCTTTGAAGGCATTGTTGGGCAGACGAATAGCCCCAAGGAGGTCAGCCCGCTGCGCGAGGTACTTCCTCACGACCGGGCTTTCCTTGTCCATTGTTCCCTTAGAAGTCACATAGGCGACAATGCCTCCGGGTCTCACTTTGTCCAAGGTCTTGGCGAAAAAGTAGTCGTGGATCAGGAAACCGTATTTATCGTAGCGCTTATCGGACAGCTTAAAGTTGCCAAAGGGGATGTTCCCCAGCGCCACATCAAAAAAGCTGTCCGGGAGCTCCGTTTTCTCGAAGCCCTGAACAGCGATAGAAGAGTTTTGATGGAGCTGCTGCGCGATACGCCCGGAGATGCTATCCAGCTCCACACCATAGATGCGTGTGTCAGCAAGATCATCGGGCTTCATTCCGATGAAGTTCCCGATGCCGCACGAGGGCTCCAGCACATTGCCGCTTTTGAATCCCATGTTTTCAAGCGCCTGATAAATGGCGCGTACAACCACGGGCGGCGTATAGAATGCGGTCAGCGTCGATTCCCTTGCGGCGGCATACTCGTCCTCTGTCAGCAGCGATTTCAGCTCCAAGTAGTTGCGATTCCGTTCATCGAAACAGTCCGCAAGGCCACCCCAGCCGACATACTGTGCAAGCACTTCCTGTTCCTCCGGCGTGGCAAGCCGATGTTCTTCTTCCAGCCTTTTGAGCAGCCGAATTGCCGCCACATTATGAGCGTATCGCTCACTTGGAGTGCCTACGCCGATCCTGTCGTCGGTGATGTGGTAATCGTGCCGCTCTTCCTTGGGGATTTCGGGGAAGAGGACAGAGGGAGCAACCTTTCCGCTTTGCCTTACCGGGGCAGGCGGCGGTGCTATTTCTGTTTCAGCGGATTCTTGGGCAGGCGGCACTACGCTCTCGGTCGGTGGAGCATTGACCGGAAGCGGGTTGCCTTCCTCAAAGCCGAATACCATTTGGCCTGTTTGCTCGGCCATTTCAGATGCGAGCATGGCCTGCTGGAGCATCTCATCAACGCGGCTACTGCTATCTTGACCGCGCTGCTCTCCCACATGACCGATTAGCTTAATCGGCTCGCTGTGCCGTATGACGTCGGTATTTGAGAACTTGAGGTGTTGGAGCTCTTTGTCCCAATAGGCTTCAAAGCCATACATGGTGATCGGGATGCCCTGCTCGTTGTAGGCGGTCGTTTTGGTCTTGATTATGCGGTACTCCGGCACATCATCATCGTTCCCGATTTGAATGATGTCGCCTATGGCGTACTCTGGGACACCGCCGTCATTGAGCTGCTGGCAGTATTGCTCCGCTTGCCACTCGCTGCTGAACTCTTCCACGATGCCGTTATCGACATAATAGGCATCTGTCTCATCATCCCAGACGGAATAGAAGGTCGGCTCATTGAAGCGCACCACCTCGACCACATGGAAACGGGCATCCTTTGCGGCGCTGTCATACGACCGCGCCCTTTCAAGCTGCTCATCCGTGAAGTTTATGAGCTCCATGAAGTCCAAGTTGGCAAGCTCTGCGGAAATAAGATCCTCAAGGGAGTCATACTCCCGGCGCTCAATGAGTTGGTCGAAGATATAGCGGTCAATACGGCAGTTGATAAGGTCGGCGTAGATCTGGACGGGCATCTCATCATCTGTGATCGTCGTGTGGCCTATGCCCACCCGTTGCAAATCCTCATAGTCACCGGGGCTCTGGAACTCGCTCTCACAGTATTCGTCTATCAACTTCTTGGCGCGGTCAAGCAGAGTTTCTGGCCGCACTTTCTCATAATCGAGCACTTTATAGCTCTGCGGAGGTGGGTCGAGTTCAAAAATAAAATCAGTTGGGATTGTGTCCCCATCCCTATCCTTATAGACCACAATAGACATTGGGATGCCAGACTGGTTATTCTCTTGTATATCTTTCCTGAACGCCTCGGAACTTGTATATTCTATGGTTTCTCTAACTTCTCCATCTGTGTGGAGATACTCTATTCGACCAACCGGCTGAGAGTCAGCGACCGCCTCAACGTCCTGCGTTTCATATAGAATCGTTCTTAATTCGCCATTTTCTTCCCACGCAAGGACGAATTCGATGTCACGATCCGTTAACATGGTTCGCCAACGGTCCAGCCCATTGATAGGGACGCCACACATCGGTACACGATCCTTCAGCCCAACATTTCGGGTGGTCAGGCCAATATCAAGCGCTTCAGCAACCTTCTTCGCGTCGTCGCCCAGAACCTCATAGAAGTCACCAACCTGATACATCACGATTGCGCCTTCATGCTCGGCTTTGACACGGCTGTAATTCTGCCACAGCTCATTTCCTTGCGTCTGGCTCGGCTTTTCCTCCGTCGGAAGGGGCGAGGTCAGCGTGGTAGTGTCCGTCGCGGCAACCTTGCGGATGGCGTCCTTGACGCTCTCCGGCATATCCTCCTCGTAGAACGTGACGGTTCTATCATTGTCGATGTGCGCCACCGTCTTGTAGTCGCCATGCTCTTTTTCCAGCCTGTTCCAGACTGTCAGGCCATTCCCCATGTACCCGTAGCCGAGTTCATATTTCTTAGTTTCCGCTTTGGGCGCTTCCTCGGCCTTATCTTCTTCCGCAACCTCGCGGAGCAAATGGTCATTCATGGGGTTCTCGGCAATCATGCGGTCAAAGTCTGCCCGTTTGAAATTCTCCGTAAAGAGCGGATAATCTCGGTCGGATAGCATGACCTCCTCATCGCCAAGGGACAGCACATCATACGCTTTTGAGCCGAGATACACCGTATCGCCAAGGGAAATACTGTACTCTTTCTTCGGCTCAGGGGGCGGGTTCAGTTCTTCCTCGGTTGGCTCCATTGCCATAGCGAGCGGACCGGAAAGAGCTTCAAGCATCGCCTCACAGCGTTCATGCAGGGACTCATCCTCAGCCATGACACTCTGCATGGCTTCCCTCATCATCACAAGGACGAAATCGCCCTTGACGGAGCGAGCGGAGGTGCGCTTGTTTGCAACCGTAAAATCGCTCGCGCACATGGAAAGCTCGTACTGGTTCAGCTTCTTCTCAGCATTGCCGCGCTCATCCATGTGGCCGTTGAAGTCCTCAACGATGCTGCGAAACTCCTTTGCCAAGGCCCCGCGCTGCTCACGAACCTCCCGACTGTGCTGAAAAGCCGGGTATGCGTCCTTGTCCGCTTTACTCAGATAGGTGTCAGCGGCGATGAGCTGACGGATTCTCTTCTCAATTCGGGGCCACTTGATAAGGACACTCTCATAAGTGCCTTTCTCTCTGCCGCCACGCCAGAACTTCATGCCGTTACTGTCGTGATCCTCAAAGATTCCGGTGCCGGGGATCGCATCGGAGTGGCCTCCCGTACCGTACTCAGCCTTCAAAAACTTGATGTTGTCTTCCGGGCCTTCACCCTTTTGGAACTGCTCGTAGATGCGGAACTTTCCTCCAGAGATCACGCCGCCACCACGCAGAACATAGTCAATGGCACCCTGCGGAATGGCAAGGTCGCTGCTTTTCTCAGCCTGTTCCTCCGTAATCAGGCTCATTTGCTCTGCCACGGTGGGAAGCGGCTGCTCGTCGGGGTCGAGCCAAATCTGCATGAGCATCATGCCGTAGATCGTATCTGCCACGCTTGGCCAGCGCATGAATGACTCGAACTCGCGGCTCAGATATGCTCCACGCCAGAGGTTGATACAGTTGGCGTAGGCACGATACCCGGCACGTTGACCGCTCTCAAGAATCTGCTCGACATAGGCGTTGGCGAAAAACGAACGAATGAAATCGCCGCGTTCCTTTTTGTCCTCATGGGCATCAAAGAATGCGGCGATCTCTACTCTATGATCTTTTAGCTCGGCGCAGGTGCGTAGCAGTTCCTGCTTCTCAGCGTCGTGATGGTAGTAAGCGACGCCACCGTGAATAGCGGCTTCAATGTCGATTAGCTGTAAATCAGCTCCGCCAGCACCGTCTCCTCGGCTCGGTTCAGGATATTGTTCATCCTCTGCACCCACAGCATCTGATTCGAGGCTTTCAGGCTCTCCGTCACGTTCTCCGACTTCGCCATCTGCTCCGTCAGGTGCTCGACCATCTCCGTCGCCTGACGGTCGATCTCCTCCAAGTGGCTGTTCAGACTCCCGCTCAGGAGCATCCCGGTGTAGATCGGTTTCCTGTGGTCTCGCAGGAAATCGCGCCGCAGCATCCCATACTTGCCCACCTTCGGATTCTCCGGGGGTACTACGTTGGGCAGCAGATAATCGCCCTCCTGCCGATAGGTCAGTTCCATGTTCAGCGCTCCTTTCATCGTTTGTACGGACATTATCTCTTGCCCGCACAGGATTTGCAAATGTGCGATTTTGCCTTTTCTCTTCTTTTTGCAGCGCCCGCACCGTGACTTCGATCTCACGCAGCACCATTTCAGCGATGTCGCTCGTGGCGTCGCCCAGCACAGAAACCGTGTTGAGCGTGTTGAAGTCGTAGATGTGGGAGAAGTCCTCTGCGCTCATATATTCCCGCGCATTGTAGCCGCACCGGGTCAAGAGCATGAATGCCACGCTGCTTTTCAACGTGCTCTTGAGCCAAACCTCGATATTGAGATCGTCCAGCTCTTCCAAAAAGCTCCCTGCCTTCACGGAGCGGAGCATATCGGCATAGTCGGAGTAGTTGTCCTCGACCACCTGCTCTGCGATTCCGATAAGGTCAGAAGCGAATCCGGCGTGATTCTCAAGAGCGCCGAAGCTGTTTTCAAGCGCTTCGAGAACACTGTCTGCATATCTGGGTTGGAACCGCCAGAGGGTCACAGTGTACCCGGCGCGGCTGTTGGTATCCGAAATGTCAAAAACATACCGGAGCTTATACTTGGGGGAGTGATCGACCAAAAGGGCAATGCCCTTTGTGCCCCTGTTCACCCATCTGCCAAGTCTGTTCCATGTGTCGATCTCGGCACAAGCCGTGGCGCTGGGCTTCTGGGCGTGGATTAAAACCTGCTCTCGGAAGTTGTACTTGTAGTTGTTTGCGGCAGTTTCCAAAAACGCCATGTAGCGCCCTGCACCGGAAGAAACGATCTCACGGGCCTGCTGCGCTGCCATTTCCGAGACGATTTCATATTTACTCGGCATGGGTGACAACCTCCTATTCCATATTGATGTTGATATTGACGGTCATGGGGTCAGACGACATGACCGACGCATGAAGAAGCCCATTCCGGGAGTTGGAAATTCTCAGCACCAGTGCGTTCAGGCGGCACACGGTCGCATTGATCTCGCGCTGATTCGCGGCATAGTAATAGCCGGTCTCATCACTGCAAATGGGGTAGCCGTCCTGCCGCAGCCTGCTGATCCTGCGACGGAGCGAGCGCCCATCCAAAGAGAAAAGCCGCTCCAGCTCATGGCTGAGAACGGCCTTATCCCTCCCGGTGTGATATTTTTTCAGATAGTTGCAAATTACGGTCTGCTTATCCATAGGGTTCACCTCTTTCATAGTTTTCTATCTGGCCTCCGCTCGTGCTCCCATGCCGCGCTGAGAGATCTTCCAGCCGTAGACCTTAGCGATGTCGTCTCCAAGCCTGCGTGTCAGGCGGGTTATATCGGCGCGGGTAGCTTTGCCGTTGAATAGTTTGTTTTCAAATGCCTCACGCTGCTCGTCTGTCACGCCGTCCTTAAATACGCGGTAAAGGTAATGGTTCGTCCCGTCGTGGTGAACATCATCACAGCGCAGATCGCCCAGCCTATCCACATACCAAGTCGAGAAATCGTAGTAGGAGTAGAGGCAGTCCTTGATATTTCCGCTCGGAATTTCTTTGTAGCCGCTGCGCCGGCCAAACCAAAGGCCAAGGTCGGCAATGGCGATAATAGGCTGTGAGAGCTGAATATTGAGGTTTACTCGCTCATCATCAAGGTAGCTGTCATTGATCTCCAGCATTTTGTAGTATCGGTCATCCTCGCTGAGATCAGGGAACTCTTCTTCGAGGTATTCCCGCCAGTCCTCATAGTCGATGTGGAAGTTGCTCCATATCATGTGATCTGTGCTGGTCATCTGGCATCACCTCTGTTTTTCGAGGAGAAGGATTTGTTCCACTCCCGGCCTGAAGGATCAACCTGAACTGTCTTATCCTGCAACTGCGAGGTGTCAAGATCCACATCCCCATACACATAGAAAACTCCATGTTTTCGGTTGACCTCTTCCACGCACTCACCGGGGATATAGCACTCACCATCAATCTTCGCCCGACCTTCGGCAAAAATGCGCGCTATGGTATCAACACCCTTACCGTAGGGGTCAAGCAGCAGGGCATCAAGCTCTTCCTCTGTAGCCTGAAGTGTCATGCCAAAGCGCCCCCAGACTTCAAGCAGTTCATTCATCTGATAACACCAGCCTTCTTCGTGTGGATGAGGCGCGTTCTGAGATGCGGTTCAGCCCAAATCACACTGCCAAAGCAAGCCTCTTTCTTCGCCTTTTCTTGCGCTTCGGTTTTATTCGTAGCATCAACCTCAACGACGGTGCGCGTCAGCTTCTTTACTTCTACGGTGTATTTCATCGTGCATCACCTCTGTCCTTTGACTTCTTCTTGAGAATGCCCTCATCGTTATAGTTGGCGGGATCTGCGGCCTTCGTGTCCCAGCCGAACAGGGAACCGGCGCTCATGGCTGCGGCCTGTGCCTTAGTCACGCCCATGACTTCGTTCAGCCGATCCACGCCCTCCCGCATGGTGCCGGAGAGCGGCCTCTTGTCGGCTGGCTGATACCCACTATTGCCCTTTGTGACGATACCGATCTCATCGGTCGATTCCACATAAACAAAGCACTTTTCGGGGAGGGACGAACGGAGGGGGATTACCGTGCAGCCTGAGCGTTCCAGGCGCTCCGCATACTCGCAGATGTGGTATAAGTCATTGCCGAAGCCCCCACCGATTTCGATGTGGCAATCGTCGATATAGCGGACAGTCCGATCCAGCTTTTCTCCATCCGCTGTTGTGATGCGAATGGAGTCTCCGTCTTGGATGCGGAATTTTTCCTCATATCGAGGCGTGATAAATCGAATGCCACGCCGCGCTTGCTGGATATGGTGATCTAACCATTCTCTCTTGTAGCAGTAGCAGTACAGGCTATATTCTCCCTTATTGGGATTAAGCCTCATGAGGTAAGCGTATTCAGGCGTGTCCACGCGGATGCCCCACTCACGCTCGTTGCCAAAGCTGGCATTTGGATGATTGTAGCAGAACTTCCGCAGCAGATTTCGGCTTGAAAGAATCGCGCCACAAAGCGCAGGATTTCGCCGCGCCTCCGGGTCTTGTAAGCCTTCGATCTCCGCATGATGAAGCACTCGAAGCCCCTCGCCTATGGGGTTTGCGATGAGCGGTGTGAACTTTTCTTCTGCGTCAGGGTGACGCTTCAAGTAGTCCGGGTTCGTGATCGAGTGACCTTTGGAGCCATCCTCCAGTGTGAAAACCTCGTCACGGGTTCCATCGTCATAGAGCAGCACATCATTGTCCTGGATGATGCAGTTGTGCTTATCAACATAGACAGGGCCAAAGCGCAGGGTGTTGATAACTTGATCAAGCTCCCGCTTGAACTCCGACGTCTTGAGATCATCCCTATGGTCGTCCCATGTAGAGAAGAACTCCTCGCCACCTCCCAGATCGGCGCGAAGATGGCCGATACAGCCGGTTTGCCCGATGATCTGGCGGCTCTGCGTATAGGTGTACTTCTTCTCTTCGGGCTCAATAATCTTGATGGAAATATCCATTATCTGGCCTCCTTGTCCTTGGGCTTTTCCTTTTCAGCGAGCCGCAGTCCGTCTTTTGCCCACTTCGGCAGTTGATCTTCACGGACGACGCCAAGAACATCATAGCGCTTAAAACTCTCGCGCTTTCCGCTGAAAAGGTTGGTGCAAAAGAGAGTTGTACCGCGACTGTTCGGAGATGCGCCAAACCCACCGCAACAAAGAAGGTACTGACAGGTTGCGCGTTGGTACTCTCTCTTGAGAATAGCCGGATTGATGAGGACTACCTGCTTCGTCAGGTCCATATCGTCTGTAATCGGCTCATACCCATCAGACACAGGCGTATCGTCAATGCCAAGGCCCGGATTGAGCGTCATGGCTTCGCGGAGCTTGCCCGCCTCATCAGCGACACGCTGACCGTAGAGCTGCAAAATCTCCAAGTAGTCGTCGCTTACCATCGCATCCCGGCATCGGGTGTAGATGTCATTGCTTTCGCAGAAAGAGCAGACATACTTCTCGCCGGGTGCTGCTTTTGGATCTTCTCCCATCACGATCTCAGTGGGGCCGGCGTTGATGGATTGAAAAATTTCGTATGAGCCAATCATACGTTTTTCCATATTCTTGATACCTCCCTTGGATTGATGCGCGGAGGGAGCCGCGCATGGCGGCTCCCTCCGCGTTAGTTGTTCATGCCGGCAACTCGGCTACATATCAATAGCCGGTCTTGGGCAGGGGTGTGGTCTTGACGGGGGTTAGGTTCCTAACGATGGTAAGCCAACTCGTGTTATTGGTTTCCCATGTGCCGCCAAACTTGCCGCCAGCATCAGCGCGGTTCGTGACATAGTAGCCATTGGTCGCGGTGGGACTGACAGAGACGGTCAGAGTGGGCTTCACGGTGGACTGGAAACCAGCAGGAACCGTTCCGAAGTCAAAGTAGACGTCAGTAACGACTTCGCCCGACTGGAGAGGCAGGGCGTTGAGCTGGAACCCGTAGTTATTCGTGCTCAGGAGATTGGATGCCAGCACACGGTAGTCGTTATAGTTCGTCTTATACAGGATGCGGTAGGTCAGTCGCGTGTTATAGGTTCCGGTGGTAAGGCCGGACGCGGCAGTGATGTCATAGGGCAGCTTGTCGTGCCAGAAGAAGTTTTCGAGCGGCACGTTGGAGCCATTGGCGATGGTGAAGTTATACGTCATCTTGCTGCCTGCGAGGACTTCCTTCACGCCGGTCTTGTTGATCGTTACACTCAGCTTCGCAGGCTTGTCATAGGCGGAGAGCTTGATGATCTGGCCAGGGTACTCCAGAGTCACATCGAATTTCTCCGAAGAGACCTGATAGTAGGCGGGGGAGCTGACCTCACGGATGATATACCGGCCCAGAGGCAGGGGCGAGGAGGCGGCAACGCCACGGGCATCCGTGGTGATATATCCCACAACTGCGCCGCTGCGCTCACGCACAATCTCGAAAACTGCGCCCTTGAGGGTCTCGCCGGACGCCTGCCCGGTAATCGTGTTCGCGTCGGAAGCGTACTTGGTGATCTGGATCTGCCCGGTGACGGGGGTGTTCTTCCACTCGACGGTGGCGACTTTCCCCGCAACCACAAAGATCGTCTTGTACTGTGTGTCAGCCAGGTATCCCTCCGCAGCTTCAAGTTCGCGGATGAAATACTTGCCGGCGCTCAACTCAGTCTCGGTATAGGCGTAGCCATACTGATCGGTCACGATCTGCTCGACGGGGTTCATGCCGGAGTCGTAAATTACGAAAGTGACACCGTAGATGCCCTCGCCACTGACACTATCCGTTTTGTGGATGGAAATGCCGCTGATTTTCTCGTTCTCCACCTCAATGCGCCCGGTCTGGCCGTCCTTCACTTCGACCTGATGAGGGGTACTGTCGAGCTTGTAGCCCTTCGGCGCTTTGAGCTCAGTCACGATATACCAGCCGCTGTCCGCTTCGGGAAGATTGATGACGCCGTTCGCATCGGTGGTATAGGTGCCGATGATCTCGCCGTTCATCTTGCGAATCTCCATCTTTGCGCCTTTGAGCCTCGATCCATCGTCCTGATCCACCTTCACGACGAGCAATCCACCGGCAGGAATGTTATAGAAGGTCAAGGTCTGGGTATCGTTCGTATCCAGCGCGACGGTCTGACTGCGGGTGTTCTCATCAATGATATAGCCGGGGATGGTCTCAAGCTCGGTCACAACATAGGTGTCGGGCGCGAGGTCGGAAATGGTGATCTGTCCGTTCTTATCGGTCTTGTAGATGCCGTTCGAGGACACCTTGCCGCCCTGACTCGCAACGAACGTGCCCTTCGAGGTCGTTACTCTAAACGTCACGCCTTCGAGGGGCTTGCCAGAAACGGAATCCTTTTTCAAAATGACGAGGCTTCCTTTTTTGGCGTTGGTCACAACGACGGTCTGATGATCGTCGGCATCAACCACTACGGAAACAGGGGTTTCATCCTTCACATAACCGTCCGGTGCCTTTGTCTCGGTCACGATATAGGTGTTGGGCTCAAGACCGGTGATGTTGATCTGGCCGTTGGAATCAGTGGTGTAGAAACCGTTCGAGGTCACGCGGCCTTCATCGTTGCCGACAACCTTGCCATCAGCGGTTGTGACTTTGAACTCGGCATTTTTCAAAAATGCTCCGGTAGCTGCGTCCTTTTTTACGATTGTAAGGGAACCCTTAACTCCATCTGTGAAGCTCACGGTCTGAGCTTCATCGGCGGTCACAACAACCGTCTGGGGGCTGCTCGCAAGGACATGGCCTGCGGGAGCTTTGGTCTCAGTCACGACATAAGTGTTGGGTTCCAGCTTCGTGAGGACGATCATGCCGTTCTCATCAGTCACATAGATGCCATTAGACGACACTCTGCCGCCGTTGTTTGCAACCAGCTTCCCATCTGCGGTAGTAACACGAAACTCAGCGCCGCTCAGGGGCTCGCCGTTCGTGCTCTTTTTGTAGATGGTGAGGCTGCCCTTTTCGGGATTGGAGAAGGTTACAGTCTGTGCATCGTCAGCGGTCACAGCGACCGTGATAGGCTGTGTGCCGATCACATATCCGTCAGGGGCCTTGGTCTCAGTCACGACGTAGGTGTTCGGCTCAAGATTGGTGAGCACGACCATCCCATTCTCGTCGCTGACATAGAAGCCGTTGGAAGAGACCTTGCCGCCTGCGTTGGCGACGAACTTCCCATCGGAGGTTGTCACGCGGAACTCAGCGCCGCTCAGATACTCGCCCGTGGTGCTCTTTTTGACGATGGTGAGTCTACCCTTGGGGGCGTTGCGGAACTCCATCGTCACGGTTTCGCCGGACTTCGTTTTGATGCTCTGAGGCACATCGTCCAGAACGTAACCGTCCTTTGCCCGGAGCTCTTTGGCGATAATGGTCACATCAGGGTCAAGATCGTCAATGAGGATGCAGCCTGTGGAATCGGTGGTAAAGTGGCCATTGCCGTTGCCGACCACCGCACCGTCCGAGTAGGTTACGAGGAAATCAACATCAGAAAGCGGTTTGTGGTCGCTCGAACTGATCTTCTTGATAAGGACGGAACTCTTGGCTGCGTTACCAAAGGAGATCGTGATGACGTCCTGCTGCTCACCAGAGAGGTAGACCGTCTTGATGTTGTCGTCACCGAGGACGTAGCCCTGCGGAGCTGTGATCTCCTCCGCGACATACGTTCCCGCCTTGAGGTCAGTAACAACAATGGTGCCGTTGCTGGAGGTCTCATACTCACCGATGGTCGTGCCGCCTGTGCCGGAGGTGCTGCCGCCAAGGTATCTCAGTCTGAACCAAGCGCCCTGGAGCGGCTTGCCATCATTCGAGGTCTTTTTGATGATGATGGCACTCAAGGGCGTGTTCTCGAAGGTCAGGACTTCGGGCTTGCCACCCTCGATATAACAGTCCTGAGTCGCGGAGCCCTTGATCGCATAGCCCTTTGCAGGCTCAAGTTCCGTCACACGATACCAACCATCCTTGACCATATCGAGTTTGATCTGGCCATTGGCGTCAGTCGTGAACTTGCCGAGGTCATTGATTTCGCCCGTGAAGGTCTGATTGGATGCGTAGACAATACGGAAAGACACCGATTTGATTGGGTCTTTAGTGATACTGTCGATTTTGTTGATCGTAAGGGAAGGCTTGGCATGGTTCTCGAAAATTGCCGTGCCGAGCTTGTTGGGGTACAGCGTGATGAGCTGCGTGGGCTGCTCTGCGGGAAGGTAGCCAACAGGCGGCGTGACCTCTGTGATCTGATAAACACCGGGGTCCATCGCTGTGAGGAGAACTTCGCCATTCTCGCCAGTCTCAACAGTCGTGAGCGTGGAACCGTCCGCCTTATTGATACGGAAGGAAGCCCCAGAAAGGTATGCGCCAGTATCAGCGTCCTTTTTCACGATTTTCAAATCTGGCTTCTTTTCGTCGGTCACAACGAGCTGGCTATTCTGGCCGGCAAACAGCTCCACATGGTACTCATGGTCGTTGAGGACGTATCCGGTCGGGGCCTTAACCTCCTGCACGGAGTAGACGCCGGGATCAAGGTTCTCAATGGTGAACTGCCCATCGGTATCGGTCACACGGTCAAGATAGTTGCTGCCATCTTCGATTTTTGCCACGCGGAATGTGGCTCCTGACAAAAGCTGCTTCCGCTCAGAATCGTACTTCAAGACGGTCAATGAGGGCTTTTTGGTGTCAGTAAAAACAAATTGCGCGTTTTCACCGGCCTCGATCTTGATGGTGCGTCTGGCATCGTCAATCAGGTATCCATCAGGTGCCGCCAATTCCTCGACGACATAGGAGCCGGGGTCTAAAGCCGTGAGGTCGATTTCGCCATTGATGTCGGTGATGAACTCCTTGGAGTAACCGCCACCCACCTGAGTAATGCGGTAACGGGCGTTCGGGAGGGGCTTCATCGACTGGCTATCGAGCTTGATGAGGTGGATACCGGGCTTCAGGTAGTTCAGGAAAATCACAGCGTAATCCGTCGTTCCCGCTTCGAGTTTGATCTCCTGCGGTGTGCTGTTCACAACATGGCTGTTCGGCGCGGCGATTTCCTGGATAAGATAGGTGCCGGGATCAAGGTCGTAAAGGAGCACTTCGCCGTTGGCATCGGTCGTGTACTCACCGATCAGCTCGGTATCATGGTAAACGGCGAAGGTCGTATCGGGGAGGCGCTTCATCGTCTGGCCGTCATACTTCACGATCCTCAACATGGGCAGGGCCTTGTCCTCGATAACGATGCGCGGGTCATCGGTGGTCGCCGGGTTGTAGTTGTCCACATAGACGCTGTACTCTTTGGTGTTCAGCAGGTATCCAGCGGGGGCAACCGTTTCCTTCACGGTGTAATAGCCGGTCGTAACATCGGAAACATAGGCGAGGCCGTTCTGATTGGTCGTGACGGTCGTAACAAGCTGGCCGTTCTTATAGACCTCGAAGGTCGCATAAGGCAAGCTGTAGTTATTGCCGGCATCACATTTGTAGATAATCAGCGTGGGTTTACGAACGTCATTAAAGGTCAGCGTAACATCACGCAGGCCGTTCCAGTTGACCGTCTGCACCGTGCTATCCAGCTCGTACCCCTCCGGCGCTGTGATCTCATAGACCTTATAGCTACCGATGGGGAGCTGGTCGGCGTCAAGCTGAATCATGCCTGCGTGGTCAGTCGTCCGGGTGGTATAGAAATCGCCGTCGATCTGCTCAAACGCAATGACCGCACCCATCAGCGAGTATCCGGTCTGCTTATCAATCTTCCTGACCGTGAGCTGCTTGCTCACCGTATCACGCACAGTGACGTAATTGGTACGCGCAGCCTTGATATTCAGCGTGATAGGGTCGGCAATGCCATAACCTGCGGGCGGGGTCATTTCTGTCAGCGTGTAGGTGAAGTTGGGGTCAAGCTGATCCCAAACCACTCTGCCGTCCGAACCGCTGGTGCCGGTGCGAGTGGAACCATCACTGCCGGCGAGCGTGAAAACGGCACCGGGAAGGGGATTGCCGCTACCATCCACCTTCATCACTTCGAGATCACCGGTCTCCGTGAGGATGCCGCCCCACTTCAAAACCGCATCGGCGGTCAGTTCGGCTTTCGAGGGGTCAGCGATGATATAGCTCTGCTGGGTGTTATCTTCGTTCTTGGCGAGGTAGATGTTGTACTGCATCACATAGGAGGCGCAGTTGATCGTGATCTCGCCGCTATTGGGAACAGTAGACGCGGGGATGCAGAGCTTCGCTTTTCCGACATACTCGCTACCGTTTGAGTTAAGAGAGGTGCTCTTGCGCTCGGTGGGCAGCGTCCACGTCTGAATCTCACGGAAATGGCCGTGTTGCAGCTCCACATTGTTCATGTCGGTGAAGATATAGCCGCTGGGAGCGCCGTCTGCCCACAGCTCGATGTTGTAGCCATCGTAGTAGGTCGAAGTAGCGCTGGCGAAGATATACTCATGGGTGAAGTACGCTGTGCCGTTGATGAACTCGCGCTTGAAGCCGTAGCTCTCCTGATCTGCGGCGTGCTCCAGCGTCATATCAGCGGGTACGGAGATGTTGCCGCCCAAGGTGTTTTCGTCCGTGCGGATATACATACCCGTCTGCGGCACAAAAGTCCACGAGTTTGCCACATTGAGCAAAAGCTGAACTACGCGAAACACTCGCATTTGCTGCGTGTCGCCGGTTGGCTGAGTAATCTGCTCACGGCCAGAGGTAAAGGGCGTCCCTTCAATGCCGAGCTGTCCGAGAGTCGCCCAAATAGCAAGCTGGGTTGCATAGGCGTATTCATCTTCGGTCAAGCCGGAAAGAATGGGGTTGGCGCTCAGATAGAGGCCGAGGAAGGTGTCAATCGAGTGCTGCGGATAGCCATTGGCGAAAACACCCGCCGTCTTGGGGCTGGAGGTGTACTTGCCTTCAATGGGCAGAGTCCGACTGGTGAAATGCAGCCCATGATTGACGCAGTACGCGGGGCCGGTCAGTCCGTCGTTGGTCGTGTAGGTGTAGCCCCACGCGCCAAGCGAGGTGCCAGCCGTGGTCTTGAGGAAGAAATGGCCGGGGCCAAGGGTCATGGATGCCGTTCTGCTGCCGTCCTCAATGGTCGAGGCAGATGCCCCAACACTGAAAAGGGAGAAGGTCATCAGAAGAGCCAGGAGGAGGGACAGGGCCCGTCCCCCGTAAGAAGTTGCTGTTTTCATAGAGTCTCCTTTCAAAATTGGGCATAAAAAAAGCACCGCTCATGTTGAGCGGCGCTTCAAGCCGATGATTGTGTTTACTTGGTTGAGCCAGGAACACGAAGTTCCTTTGCAAAGCGGGTGAGCTGCGGCTCGGTTTGTTCAAAAATCCTGCCCTGCAACGCTGCTGCGTCGCGCATCAGCGTTGCGCTCCCTCGCTCTGTATAGCCGATGTCGAAGGAAGTGAGGTCAACGCTTTGCCACTTGCCGCCCACATAGACCTCGTTCCATTGGTGCGTTGAGCTGTGAACATAGATACAGGGAATCCCTGCAAGATCGCACAGAAATTGGAGGCTGTGGGCATAGCTCATGCAGTTGCCCTTCTTGGAGCTGTCGGAGGCGAACACGACGCGAGGCGTTGCCGTGGAGTTTGCGTCATATTCCAGGCGGTCACAGACATAGCAGGCAATGGCATAGAGCTTATCCCTGTCGCTTTTGCCGGTGAGCGTATCGAGAAAGCCCTGGCAAGCAGAAGCGGCGTCTGCAAATGAGCTGGAATACTTGGTGTGGAAATATGCCTTTCCATCCGTTGTCGTCTTGAGATCATAGGACGGATAGCATCCTACCGCAGCTACGGCACCCTGCATGGCATCAAAGGTGTCATGGCTCATGGTAACAGCGGTACTGTCGCCGCCGCTCAGAATGCACTCACGGAGCGCATCGTAGGCTTCACGGGTATAGACCTTGTTGAACGCGCCAGAGCTTGCTTGCTCTGAATAGACTATCGGCGCTATGGCCGCTTCCTGCTTGGGCGCGATTACTGAGGTCTGCGTTCCCTCCGGTGTATAGCCTACCATCGTGTCGATCCCAACTGTTCCGCTTGCGGCGTTCCATGTGACGCCGAAATCAACAAGCGCGGCAATGTCGCGGAGCTTGAAGTAATGGCTCCCGTTGATGAGGTAGGCATCCACTTCCACGGGTGCGCCATTCAAGAAGAACGGCGTGGTGCTTTTTTCAGCCATGACGCCGGACGCAGCAAAGGCGACCGTGCCGCCAAAGAACAAGGCGCAGGTGAGAAAGCCAGTAACAAAGCCAAGGGAAAGTTTGCTTGCAGATTTCATATCAGCAGCCTCCATTTCATATAATGATTAGTTTGGCCTAAGACCATACTACATTATCCGACCGGAGGCGGCAAATCTGCGATTACTTCACTTCAACGGCCTGCACAACTACGCGCATAGAGGGCTGATTTGCAAGGCAAGTAGTCACGGTGATGCGGTTATCAGAGGTGGCCTTGAGGTAAGTCCAGTCGGTGTTGGAGATCGTGCCGACATAGCTGACTGCATAGGTTCTCGTGCCATAGACCGTGGTATAGGTGATCGTATCACCGAGCTTCAGGTCTTTGATAGAGCCGATCACATACTTTGCACCGCGATTGTGCCCACAGACTCCGACATTTCCATCCCAGCCGGAGGTGCTGTCGTAATGTCCAAGCCCCTTCGCCATGCTCTCGTTGGTCTCGCCGTTCCACACCTTCATATTAATCTTGAGGGAGGGGATACTGACGGTGCCGATGCTGCCGTCAGAGCGCACCATGCCAGAGGTGCTCGTGAAAGCGGTTCTCTGATACACAAGCGGATAGTCGGTCTGATTGACCGTCACGGGCGTTGTCGCGGTCATGACCGTCGAAGCAGATGGGTCATAAATCTCGCCAATGCCATCAACATAGACGGAACCGCCGATGCCACCGGAGACACCAGTATTCGGGGTCGCGCTGACATAGCCGTTGCTGTCGAGCACCCTCACGCGCTCCATCACGCCGATACTCGTGTTGCTGACCACACCGTAGGGCAATTCGGGCCACTCGTAGTCCACAGCGTTTTTGCCACCGTAGTTGTAGGCGCTGCCATAAACGGCATCGTAGTTCGTCGAGGGGTAGTATTCCTCGCTCTCTACACCATCGAAGGTGTAATCAGCGGCATTGGCACTGACTGACATGGAAAGCATCAGACAGAGGCCAAGTGCGAGGCCAAAAATGTTTTTGCGCTTCATTTCGCTCACTCCTTCCGAGAAACGCCGCGCTTGCTTGCGCTGCCATTGGACTTGCGATAGCGGAAGAAGTAGATCGCGGCACCGGCAAGCGCCACAATCAGCAGTCCGGCCACTACATAGAGCCAAACGCCCTGAGCGATCAGGCCGCTATCTTCCGTCCCGGCCTCAATGGACTCATTTGCCCTTGTGATCTCGTCCTCAGCGGGCTTGATCTCCTCGCCAACATAGGTAACGGTATAGGTGATGCTGGAAATCTCCTCGCATTCCACCGTGCCGATATAGTCCGCCGTGGTTACATAGCCCGTCGCTGCGCTGTAATACGCTTTGTCGGAGTAGGTCGCAATGGCCTTGTAGGTCGAAGGGACAAGCACATCATCCACGAGGGCAGAGCCTTGAATTGCCCACTCTACGTTCACAAGGGGGAGGGTCTTGCCATCCTTAACCGCCGTGGACGGGACATAGGACATATCATTGCTGTCGAGGTTGCCGTATTCCTTCGTCGTGCTGACTGTGTAGCTCCGGGTCGCGTAGCCGGAGGCAACGGTCTCAATCGTGGAGTGATCGAGATAGAGCGTCCCGGAATATCGCCCATCGTCATACTCAACGCTGACAGGCAGCGCATCCAGGACAGCGGAGAGGTCTTTCTTCGCAGTCTCAACAGTCATGGTCTGGGTCTGCTGCATCTCGTCGGCGTACTCGTTTTCGGCCTTAATGATAGATGCGTACTTGTAAGTGAAGCCCTCATACTCGAAGGGCTCCTCGATGAGCTCCTGCGGATCTGCGTCAGGACTGACGGTGAAGGTTTTGATATACTGCTGAACACCGTTCAAGTTCTGCACGACCGTTTCCGTGGGAACTTCCATAGCATACGCGCTGAAAGAGCACATGATGGCGAAAATCAGCACGATGCAGGGCATAAGCCGCTTTTTCAAGGTATTTTCCTCCAATCCAGATATAGATTTTGCCCTCTTTTGCCGGGGCAATCGGCATTGATTGATGGTACTGACTGATCTACATACCCACCACCTCCTTCAAGTTACCGGCTGAAACAAAGATGCTTTTCTCAGCCAGTAATATTTCAGCCAGTCGAAAGGGGGAGTGTGAGGGGGGAGCGGAAACCAAAGTTGCGCCGCAAAAGGGCATAATATCCCCTTGGCATGAGATTACCGAGCGTCACTACGGTCGCTTTGGGCTTTCACCTGCTCCCGGTGCCGCTGATAATACTCCAGCGCTGCGAGCACATATTCTTCGGTTTTCCGGGTAGGGACATCTGCGGGAATGTACTGCCGCAGACGGTCAGCACGAAAACTGATCTTCTCGCGCTGATTTGGCTTTTCTTCACACATGATGGACTCAATAACCTCTTCGGTGAGCTTGCCCTCTTTGGAGAAGTCTCGCATCTTGATAGCTTGAGCGAGGGATGGGGTCGCATCCTGATAGGAGATCGTTTCAAGAAGGCAGTCCTGTTCCTTTTTCGTGAGGTAGGACAGCTCCACCGCTGGGCGCATGGCGATACGGGACTCATCAACCAAGTCCAGAAGGCCGGGGATAAGCTCGGTCAGGCGAATATAGCGGAAAATCTGGGTTTTGCTTTCGCCCACCTGCTCCGCCATCAAGTCACTTGATTTAACTCCCGATGACTTATTCCCCACTGGGGAACAAGTTAAATCCGTCCGTTGACCTTGCCTGTTCATGGCATCAAGCCGCATTTTATAGGCGTGGGCTTTCTCACTCGGCAAGATCGTGGAGCGTTGGAGATTGGATTCCACCATGAGTACAATCGCCTCATCACGGGTCAACTCCTTCACCTCCGCTTTAACTGTTTCAAGCCCTGCCAGCTCACAGGCTTTCTTTCTCCTGTGGCCCGATACCATTTCATAGCGTCCATCTTCCTTTTTGCGGAGCGTTACGGGCGTAATGATGCCGCGCTCTTTGACGCTCTCCACAAGCTGCTCCATATCCTCGTCCATGCGGACTTGGTATGGATGATCCGGGAAATCGTCGATCTCCGACAAAGGAATGTCATAGATTCTGGGGAGCCGATTCTCTGCTCGGCCCTTGTCGTCCATAAACAGCTCATCGTATGCGGTCTTGAGGCCGAGGTCGAGCGGTTTCGGGCTGCTCATGCTCCAATACCTCCTTCGTCAGATTTTCGTAGGCTGCGGCTACCTTGCCGCGCCCGTCGTGGGAAAAGATGCTCTTGCCCTCGATGCTTGTCTCCGCAGCTCTCACAGAAAATGGAATCTCCGTGTCGAAAACGTGGAGCATCGCGCCTGTTTGCCGCAGAGAAGCTATGACGGCCTTCGCATTGTTCGTGCGGTTGTCCACCATCGTCAGTAGAACGCCCTCAATGTTAAGACCGGGGTTGAGCTGCCGCTTGACTCTGGCAATCGTTCCCATGAGCTGAGAAAGCCCCTTTGTGGAGAGGTAGTTCGGCTGAGAGGGAATGATTACGCTGTCTGCGGCGGTCAAGGCGTTTACAGTGACCATGTGGAGCGAGGGCATACAGTCGATCAGAATGTGGTCGTAGCGCTCCCTGAGCGGCTCCAAAGCCTCCCGCAACACATACTCACGGCTCAGAACGCTGGTTAAGCCAACCTCAAAGGCCGCGAGTTCAATGTTTGCTGGGATGAAGTCCACGCCCTCATTGTGGTGGATGATGCCGTAGTCCGCAGGGGGCGGTTTCTCCTCCACAATGGACTGCATGACCGTCGTGAGGGTCGTGTCGAGTTCGTCCGGGGATTTCACACCCAGGCTGATCGTCAAGCTGCCCTGCGGGTCTGCATCCACGAGCAGGACCTTCTTGCCGGCTCGTGCCAGTCCAACGCCGAGGTTGACCGTAGAGACTGTTTTGCCCACGCCGCCCTTCTGATTGGCGAGGGCCGTCACTTTGCATTGATCCATTCGGGTTCCTCCTTTCGCATAAAAATATAGCCCTCCCTGGATTGCTCCAAAGAGGGCTATGTAAAAGTCATATTTGTTGATTTGGTGTGGACTTGATGATATAATTGCAACTACAAATTATGGGTTGCGAGGGAACAGGTTATGGAAGAAGCTAATAGAGCAAATGCTGCTTTTGGGGGATTTATTTTCCTAATTATTCTTTTAATCGCACTAATGTTTTTGATAGCTGCTGTATTGTTTAGAAAACAGGGCAAGAAAGAGCAGCACAAAAAACTTCTTATCATCGGAAACATCTTTATGTTTATGGGGAGTGTGTGTGCTGTACCTGTGGTCGCTTGCGTAGGCTATTTTTTATATTTATTCATAGGAATACGTTTGTTATAGCACATATCCCAGCCTGTCGAGATCCATTTAACACTTATCTCGGCTTATGTAAGTGGGCCGGAGCCCACAAGTTATTGGCCAATCGCCTTAAAAGCCGGTTCAAGGTCCTCGATGATGTACCGCATCTGCCGCTCAAGATCAATAATGAACGACTTTTCCGCCGCTCTGATGGCAACGCTCTTCATAAATGCGGAGGTCAGCTCAACATTGTAGTCCTCACATAACTCGATGAAGATGTACATGGCGGCATCATAGAGATTCAGGTCGATGAGAGCATCAAGTGCCTTGGCTGCTGCTCGCAGGAACTTGGCTTCACTCTCCACAGAACCCATCTCGAACAGCAGCACATTGGCATAGCCCAGAGCCATGCGCCCGATGGAGGGCTTTTTGCCTTCCTTGAGTTCGCTGAGAATGGTTCGACCTTGCTCAATGTCAATGTAGTCCTCAATTTTCACGGGGAGTCCTCCTTTCTTTCAGAAATGAAAAATAGCCCGCCTCTGGATTGCTCCAAAGACGGGCTATGTAAAAAGCGATATGCAACTTGAATCAATAACAAGTATAAGCTACGTTTTGCACCATCGAGGCAATTAGAACGCTTAACCTTTCCCCGTGGGAAATGCAGTTATCACCTAAAAATGGCCTTCCTGCTAATCGCCAGCTAATCAGAGCCGTGTAATTTGGTTTGATTTCCGACTTTTTGGGTTTTCTCGGTTTTACTCCGAAAGCCGCATGAACACTTGGTTTGCTGGACTTCGGATTGTCTCGGTTTTACTCGTAAATTGTTCGGTTTGGGTTTCTCCTAAGCGTTAGGCCGCTGGTTCGACTCCAGTCCGGGGTGCCAGAGAAAAGCGGAACATCCGATCGGATGTTCTGCTTTCCTCTGGATTTTGCGCCTTTTCGGAAAAATCTCCGGAAAAATCCAAGCCGGGAAGGAGATGGCCTTGCATTTTTGGGAAAGGCATAGTAAAATACTACCAAATAGAGGCAGAGTAGAAGCACGCGTGTCGGCCAACAGGCCACAGTGCCGGAGGAACGGGGAGTTGTCCGCCGGACGAAAGGAGATTTCCGCAGTGTGTGCTTCGCATCCCGCTGCCGCATACCGGAACCGGCGGGCGGTGCCTGCCCGGCCTCCTCTGTGCGGCGTAACTGCCCACAGAAGGAGGAATTTTTTATGTATCCCCATCCCTTTTCCGTCGGCTATTGGCGCACAGCCGCCAATGAGCTGAAAGACGTCCGGAAGTTGACCTTTGCGGCGCTGTGCATCGCTTTGTGCATGGCGCTGGCCGCCATTCCGTCGGTGCCCCTGTGGGGCGGTGCCAAAATCACCTGGGGCTTCCTGGCCCGGGCGGTGTGCGCATGGGTCTGCGGACCTGTACTGGGCGTTGTGTTTGCCGTGGCGGAGGATCTGCTGAGCTTTTTCATCACCGGTGGCGGCGGCTATCCTTTCTTTCCCGGCTATACCCTGACCACCATGCTGGGTGTTTTTATATACTCTTTGTTTTTCTACAAGTCGAAAATTACGTTTGGTAGAGTCTTTTGGGCGAAATTGCTGACCAATATCCAGAATGTGATCCTGGGCGCACTCTGGATGGCTATTCTCAGCGGCAAGGCGTGGTACGTCACCGCCAGCGGCAGCGCCATCAAAAACCTGATCTGTCTGCCTTTCCAGGCAATTTTGCTCTATACCCTGTTCACCACCCTTCGTTCGGTTTTGGTGAAAATGCGGCTGATTGAGTGACAGGGAAAACCTCTTTTCGGTGATACGTGCGCCCCGGCTTCGGCCGGGGCACTTTTCGTATGAAAACCGGCGGGAAAGGGGGAAGTTCATCATTTGCTTTCCCTTTGTTCACAAATTGTTTACCTGCCCCCATTGACTTTAGATAGCAGGGGTGGTAAACTGCGTTTAGCACTCAAGGAGAAAGAGTGCTAAACATGATTTGAGGTGCTTTTTGTGGACTTGACTGACCGGAAAAAGCAAATATTGAAAGTGGTGGTTGAGGATTACATCCGCACCGCCGAGCCGGTAGGCTCCAAAGCCATTGCCGCGGAAATGGGCGGCAGCGTTTCTTCTGCCACCATCCGCAATGAGCTTTCCGACCTGGTGGAGCTAGGATATCTGGAACAGCCCCACACCTCGGCGGGCCGTGTTCCGTCCCCCAAGGGCTACCGGCTGTACGTCAACGAGCTGATGGAGCGCCAGCGGCTCTCCTTAGCGGAGACCGAAAAGATCAACCAGTCCCTCCAGATGAAAATGGAGGAGTTGGATCGGGTGATCTCTCAGGCGGGCCGGGCCGTCAGCAGCTTTGTGAATTACCCCACTTATGTGGCGACTGCCGGAAAGGGCAGCATCACCGCCAGCCGCTTTGACCTGCTGCCGGTGGATGAGAAAAGCTGTATCGTGGTCATGATGATGGGCGACAACCGGGTGAAATCCCAGCTGCTGCGGATGCAGCTGAAGGTGGACCGGGACCAGATGGCCGCTTTGGTGGAGCTTTTGAACCGACACTTCACCGGAATCTCCATCAAGGAGATGAACCAGAAGCTGATGGCTATTTCGCAGGGCATTACCCCGCAGCTGTTTCTGCTGCTGAGCCAGACAGTGAATTACGCTGTGGACGTTCTGGAGGAATCCAACCATCGGGAGTTCATCATGGCGGGCACCAATCAGCTTTTGAAGCTGCCGGAGTTCCGGGACGCCGACAAAGCTCATGAATTGATGAGCTTTCTGGCGGACGATAAGGAAAAGCTGCCGGTGCCGGACGAGGGGCCCATTAAAATTTTGATTGGCCCGGAAAATGTGAACGATGCCTTAAAGGACACCAGCGTGGTGGTGGCCAGTTACGATATTGGCGATGATATGCGGGGGTTGATCGGCGTGGTCGGTCCTACCCGGATGGATTACGCCACCGTGGCCGCCCGGCTGACGGGCTTTGCCGATGGGCTGACCAGACTGTTCGGCAAACAGGAAAAACAAGAACTACCCCCGAAGGAGGATACAGATACATGAGCGAAGAAACCAAAGAGCCTTTAGAGGAGACTCCCGTGACCGCGGAAACGGCGGAGACGGAGCAGGAAAAGACTCCGGAGAATCAGGAGCCGGAAAAGAAGGCCAAGAAGAAAGAAAAGAAGGAAAAGGGCATCACCTTTACCCGGGAGCAGGTGGAGAAGATGGAGCTGGCTGTCAAGCAGCTGGAATCCGTGAAGGATCAGTTCACTCGCCTCACTGCCGAGTATGACAACTACCGCAAGCGCACCACCAAGGAAAAGGATGGCATCTATCAGGATGCCAAGGGCGACACCATCAAGACCTTCCTGTCGGTGTATGACAATCTGGAACGGGCCGCAGCCGCCGAGGGCGGCGAGGACGATCCCCACAAAAAGGGATTGGAGATGATCTTCCACCAGTTCAAGGAACTGCTTGCCAAGGAGGGCGTCAAGGAGATCGAGGCCAAGGGCAAGGAATTTGACCCGGAGTTGATGGACGCCGTCATGCACATTGAGGATGAGAGCCTTGGAGAAAACGTAGTGGCTCAGGTGTTCCAGGCGGGCTTTGAACTGAACGGCAAGGTCCTGCGCCATGCTATCGTACAGGTGGCCAATTAAAAGGAGATTTATATGGATAAGAAGCTGTACCGTGATCCCCAGAACGGGATGATCGCCGGTGTGTGCGCCGGTGTTGCCGAGTATTTCGGCTGGGACCCCACCTGGGTCCGGCTTGGCTGGGCGCTGTTCACACTGCTGGGCGGCAGCGGACTGATTCTGTATCTGATCGCGGCGATCATCATGCCGCGGATGGACCGTATGTGATCCGAGCGCCGGTGAAAACCGGGGTATGCAAATAGTTATCAATAAAAATTCAGATAAATTTGGAGGAATTCATTATGTCTAAGGTTATCGGTATCGACTTAGGTACAACAAATAGCTGCGTGGCTGTCATGGAGGGCGGCGAAGCCGTTGTCATCCCCAACGCAGAGGGCAACCGCACCACCCCGTCTGTGGTGGCATTCAGCAAGACCGGCGAGCGTATGGTGGGTCAGGTGGCAAAGCGTCAGGCCATCACCAACCCCGACCGCACCATTTCTTCCATCAAGCGTGAAATGGGCAGCGATTACAAGGTGAACGTGGACGGCAAGGCTTACACCCCTCAGGAGATCAGCGCCATGATCCTGCAGAAGCTCAAGAGCGACGCTGAGGCCTATCTGGGCCAGACCGTTTCCGAGGCCGTCATCACCGTTCCTGCTTACTTCACCGACGCCCAGCGTCAGGCCACCAAGGACGCTGGCAAGATCGCCGGTCTGGACGTGAAGCGTATCATCAACGAGCCTACCGCAGCCGCTCTTGCCTACGGTGTGGATAAGGAGCAGTCCCAGAAGATCATGGTCTATGACCTGGGCGGCGGTACCTTCGACGTGTCCATTCTGGACATTGATGACGGCGTTATCGAGGTTCTGGCCACCGCAGGCAACAACCGTCTGGGCGGCGATGACTTCGATGAGTGCATTATGAAGTGGATGGTCAGCGAGTTCAAGCGCACCGACAATGTGGACCTCTCCGGCGACAAGGTTGCCATGCAGCGTCTGAAGGAGGCTGCTGAGAAGGCCAAGATCGAGCTGTCCGGCGTGACCACCTCCAACATCAATCTGCCCTATATCACTGCGGACGCCACCGGCCCCAAGCATCTGGACCTGACCCTGACCCGGGCCAAGTTCAACGAGCTGACCGCTCATCTGGTGGAGGCTACCGCCGGCCCCGTCCGTCAGGCTCTGGGTGACGCTGGCCTCACCGGCAATGACATCCACAAGGTCCTGATGGTGGGCGGTTCCAGCCGTATCCCTGCCGTGCAGGACATGGTCAAGAAGCTCACCGGCAAGGAAGGCTTCAAGGGCATCAACCCCGACGAGTGCGTGGCTATGGGCGCAGCCCTGCAGGGCGGCGTGCTCACCGGCGACGTGAAGGGCCTGCTGCTGCTGGACGTCACCCCCCTGTCCCTGGGCATTGAGACCATGGGCGGCGTGTGCACCAAGCTGATCGACCGCAACACCACCATCCCTGTGAAGAAGAGCCAGATCTTCTCCACTGCTGCGGATAACCAGACCTCTGTGGAGGTCAACGTCCTTCAGGGCGAGCGTGAAATGGCTGCTGCCAACAAGTCTCTGGGCCGCTTCCATCTGGACGGCATCGCTCCCGCCCGCCGTGGTGTGCCTCAGATCGAGGTCACCTTCGATATCGACGCCAACGGCATCGTGAATGTCTCCGCCAAGGATCTGGGCACCGGTACCGAGCAGCATATCACCATCACCTCCTCCTCCAACATGAGCAAGGACGATATTGAGAAGGCTGTCAAGGAAGCCGAGCAGTATGCCGCTCAGGACAAGAAGATGAAAGAGGACGTGGAGACCCGCAACCAGGCCGATCAGATGGTCTATCAGAGCGAAAAGACCCTGAATGAGATGGGCGACAAGATCCCCGCCGGGGATAAGAGCAAGGTCCAGGCCGGCATCGACAAGCTGAAGGAGGCCCTGAAGGGCACCGACACCGCCGCCATCAAGACCGCTACCGATGAGCTGACGCAGGACTTCTACGCTGTCAGCGAGAAGCTCTATCAGCAGGCCAACCCCCAGGGCGCTCAGGGCGGTGCCCAGGCCGGTCCCGACATGGGCGGCCAGCAGGCCGGCGGCGCGCAGGACGGTCAGTATTATGACGCCGACTACAAGGTCGTGGATGATGACGACCAGAACAAGAAGTAAAAAAGCTATACGGATCGGAACCGATGGGACGGGGATCATTCCCCGCCCCATTGGGGCCGTTTTGGAGCAAACTTAGAGATGAGGAATCCGGAACGGGGAAGCCGGTTCCTGATTCCTGATCCTTAAGTGATTCCTGAGAGGAGCAGCAAGTATGGCAGCAGAAAAACGTGATTATTACGAGGTCCTGGGCGTTGACAAGAACGCATCCGAGGACGAGATCAAGCGCGCATATAAGAAGATGGCCCGGAAGTATCATCCGGACCTGAATCCTGACAATAAAGAGGCAGAGGAGAAGTTCAAGGAGGTCAACGAGGCATATGAGGTTCTCTCTGACTCTGATAAAAAAGCCCGTTATGACCAGTTCGGCTTTGCGGGTGTGGACCCTAACTACGGAGCGGGGGCCGGCGGCGGTGCTTACGGTGCCGGCGGCTTCGATTTTGGCGATCTGGGGGATATTTTCGGCAGCTTCTTTGGCGGTGGCTTCGGCTCCGCCCAGCGCCGGAACCCCAATGCGCCCCAGCGGGGCGAGAGCATCCGCCTGAGTGTGACCATCAGCTTTGAGGAGGCGGCCTTCGGCTGCGAGAAAGAGGTCAGCGTGGACCGCTATGAGACCTGCGCGGTCTGTCACGGCTCCGGCTGTGCCGACGGCACCTCGCCCGAGGTCTGCCCGGACTGCCACGGCTCCGGTCAGGTGCAGGTGCGGCGGCAGACGCCCATGGGCGTGTTTGCCACCACCTCCCCCTGCGGCCGCTGCGGCGGCAAGGGCCGCATCATCAAGACCCCCTGTACCGCTTGCCGGGGTAGCGGCTTAGAGCGCAAGCGCCGCACCATTCAGGCCAAGATCCCCGCAGGTATCGACAATGGCCAGACCATCTCCATCCGGGGGCAGGGCCACGCTGGAAAGAACGGCGGCCCGTCCGGTGATCTGCTCATCACCATTACGGTCCGCCCCCACGAGCTGTTCCGCCGGGAGGGTACCTCCGTCCTCTGTGAGGCGCCCATTACCTTTGCACAGGCAGTTCTGGGCGCGGAGCTGGAGATCCCCACCATTGACGGCAAGGTGAAGTATGACCTGCCGGAGGGCACTCAGTCCGGCACTACCTTCCGGTTGAAGGGCAAGGGCATTCCTGAGCTCAACGGCCGGGGCCGGGGTGACCAGTATGTGACTGTTTATATCGAAACGCCCCGGAACCTGAACCGGGAGCAGAAGGAAGCTTTGAAGAAGTTCGCGGAATCCGTAGGCGATAACAACTACGAGGAACGGAAGAAGTTCTTCAAGAAGTTTAAGAAGTGAGGCAAGGTATGTATCTGGCAGATTACCATACCCATACGCAGTTTTCTCCCGATGCTCATGATCCCATGACGGTGATGGCTCAGGCCGCACTGGATGCCGGGATGGACGAGATCTGCTTTACGGATCATGTGGAGCCCCTGACCTGGGGGTCCAATGAACTGCGCCCGCCCTATGACTGGTCGGCGCTGACGGAGGATTTCGCCAACGTTCAGGCCACGCTGGGGGACCGCATCCATCTGCGGCTGGGCATGGAGATGGGCGACGCGCAGAAGGCCCCGGCCCACATGAAAAAGCTGTTGGAGGACGCGCCGCAGTTTGATTTCATCATCGGCTCGGTGCACCTGCTGTCGGAGCGCTTCGGAAGCGAGGACCTGTATCTCTACTCGCCCAAGAATCAGGCGGAGGCTCAGACCGCATTGGGAGATTATCTGGAAGAGGTTTTAGCGCTGGCAAAGCTGGGCGGCTTTACGGTTCTGGGCCATTTGACTCTGCCCCTGCGGTATTTCAATGAGATGCGGGGGCTTCATACCAGCTTTGATCCCTATGAGGCTGAGATCCGGGAAATTTTGAAAACTCTGATCGAAAACGGGCGAGGCATCGAGCTGAACGTCAACCGGGGCAATACGCCTTTACCGGACGCCAAGTGGCTGCGGATTTACCGGGAGCTGGGTGGCGAGCTCATCACCCTGGGTACTGACGCCCACAGCCCGGAGCATGTGGGCCGCTTCATCCGGGAGCGGCAGGCTTTGCTGAAAGAGTGCGGCTTTACCAGATTCTGCACCTTTGAAAAGCAGATGCCTGTCTGGCACGCACTGTAATAAAGAATTGATTTTTGCCGGAGGGCGGTGTATACTGACCCTGCATCATCCGAAAAAAACGATTATTTGGAGGAAATGACTATGAAAATCGCATTGGGCTGTGACCACGGCGGCTACGAGCTGAAGCAATTTATCATGAAGACCCTGGAAAAGCTGGGCTATGAGTATGAGGATTTCGGCTGCTACTCTCTGGAGAGCTGCGATTATCCCGATTTCGGCGCTGCCGCTGCCCGTGCCGTGGCTGAGGGCAAGTGCGACCGCGGTATCGTGATCTGCACCACCGGTATCGGCATTTCCATTGCTGCCAACAAGATCAAGGGTATCCGCTGCGCCCACTGTGCCGACTGCCTGGAGGCAGAGATGACCCGCCGCCACAATGACGCCAACATGATGGCCATCGGCGCAGGCTTTACCGGCAAGAACATGGCAGAGCGCATGGTGGAGGTGTTCCTGACCACCGAGTTTGAGGGCGGCCGCCATGAGCGCCGGGTCAACAAGATGATGGCCCTGGAACAGGAATAACAGACCGAAAAGCAGAAACGGGGTGAGGCGGCATGGCATCAGGCACCAGAGGATACAGCAGCTATCGCGGGAGAGGCCGGAAGGGAAAAATTTTCCTGGCCATCCTGCTGATCCTCATTATTCTGGGTTCTGTGGGCTTTATTATGGCCCGGGAGCACATGCGCTATGACGCCGACGGTAATCTCCACTTTGACCTGCCTTGGGACAAAGGGACTTCCGACCCTGTCGAAGCCCCCGGAGACCCGGATGTGGTGATCCGGGAACCGGAGCAGACCGCTGTCAAAACACCGGTCCGGGGGACGCTGCTGGCGGCAAAGCCGCTGACAATGGAAGATCAGGAGACCACTGAGACGCCGCTTTCCGAAATGACTGTGACGGCGGTGACGCTGAAGGACAGCACCGGCCGGGTGTATTTTGACAGCAGCGCTGCCGTGACCGGCGCAGTCAGCGTGAAACCGGACACCGGGGAGGCGCTGAATGACCTGACGGCCCGGACAGACGTGACCGCTGCGGCCCGGATCGCCTGCTTCCACGATCCCAAGGCCGCCAACGCCGACGTGGAGGGCATGGGCCTGAAAAACACCGGCGGTTATATCTTCTATGACGGCAACAACAGCCAGTGGCTGGACCCCGGCCATGAAAAGGCCCGGACGTATCTGCTGAATATCATCCGGGAAGCTGCGGAGCAGGGGTTCCGAGAGATCATTTTGACGGATGTCAGCTATCCCACCGCAGGCAAGCTGGACAAGATCGACTTTTCCAACGCCATGACCGCCGGGAACACGGCAGAGGCGGGACGGCAGGTACAGATCGAGGGCTTCCTCCGGGAGGTGAGGGATGCACTGCCGAAGAATGTGATCCTTTCACTGGAGTTGCCTGCGGAGACCATTCTCGCCGGGACGAACAGTGACGCCGGGCAGGAACTCAGCGCCTTGGCGCCGCTGGTGGACCGCATCTATGCGGAGACCACCGAGGCGGAGGCCCCTGCATTGGAGACTGCTGTCAAGGCGGCGTCCGCTGCCTGCGGCTTTGTGCCGGAGCTGACGGAGCAGCCTGCCGAAGGTACGGAAAACTGGCTGCTGATCCAGAAGTAAATGAGCAAAAGGAACCCGCATTGTTTTCACAATGCGGGTTCCTTTTGCTTACAGCTCGCCGAGAAATTCCCCGTCCCGGTGGATTTTTACGGTGATGGGGGCAAACTGAGGGTACGCGGACAAAAATTCGTCGGTAAAGGCGAAGTCCTCCCACTGGTGCATGGGCAGAAACCGGCGGACCTCCATCAGATTCAAAAAATAGTTAGGCCCCAGATAGCCGCCCGTTTTCAGCCGGGAATCCAAGGGAAGCATGGCCAAATCGACGCGGCGGCCACGGAGAGGTTCTGTGTACCGCTTGAAATTGGCCTCCATATTACGGTTCCAAGCCAAGTCCTCTTCCGCCCAGTGCCACCAGTTCAGGTCTCCGGCGTGGAAAATGGACTGTCCGTTGACCGTTACCATCCACGCCACGCCCTCGTCGGTGGAGGGGAAGGTCTCCACGGTGACGCCGGGGAGAGGGGCAAAGGTGTCATGCTTGCCGCAGCGGCGGCATTTGGCGGCGGTCTCCGGGGAAAGCTGCCACTTTGTCAAATTGTGGGGCGTCAGGCGAAAGTCACTGCCTAACAGAAATTGAATGTCCGCCTTGCGGTCCGCCAGTGTGAACACCGCCGGATTGAAGTGGTCCTCGTGGCGGTGGCTGACGAACACCAGCAGCGGCTTGTCCGGCAGGGGCGGGAGAACGCTCTTCCACCAGTCGAACAGCAGGCAGACCTGATCCAGTTCAATGAAAAAACCGTCGTGGGCCAAAAATGTGACACGCATGTAAATTTTCTCCTTGATTCGCAAAAAGGGGGTGGGAAGCCGTCTCACCTTGTGGTAAGATTATAACATGAAACAAACAGATTCGACAACTGAAAATCTATTGCGGACGCTGCCGGAGCCGCTGTTGGGCTGGTACCGGGAAAACGCCCGGGACCTGCCCTGGCGGCACACGGAGGACCCTTACCGCATCTGGGTGTCGGAGATCATGCTCCAGCAGACCCGCGTGGCGGCGGTCTTAGGCTATTATGCCCATTTTTTGGCGGTGTTCCCCACAGTGGAGGCGCTGGCGGAGGCAGACGAGGAGCGGCTCATGAAGCTGTGGGAGGGCCTTGGCTATTACAGCCGGGCCAGAAACCTGCAAAAGGCGGCAAAGGAGATCACGGCGCTGGGCGGCTTTCCGGACACCTATGACGGCCTGCTGGCCCTGCCGGGCATCGGAGACTATACCGCCTCCGCCATTGCCGCCGCAGCCTTCGGACGGCGGGAACCGGCGGTGGACGGCAACGTGCTCCGGGTCATGACCCGGCTGACAGACTGCCATGATGACATTTCTGATCCGAAAACCAAGCGGGCTGTCCGGGCGGCGCTGGCGGAGGTCATGCCGGAGGAACCGGCGGACATCCGCATTTTCAATCAGGCCATGATGGAGCTGGGGGCCACAGTCTGTGGGCCCAATACCGCTCCCCGGTGCGATGACTGCCCCGTAAGCGGCCTGTGTCTGGGCCGACAGCGGGGAACAGCAGAGACCCTGCCGGTGAAAAAGGCGAAAAAGGAGCGGCGGGTGGAGGAAAAAACCGTGCTCCTGCTGAAACGAGACGGAAAGATCGCCCTGCGGAAACGGCCTAAAACCGGCCTGCTGGCGGGACTTTGGGAGTTCCCCAATGTGGAGGGCGCTCTGGATGAAACAGCCGCCGGTGCGGCGGTGGAGGCCATGGGCCTGTCGGTGATTGACTGGCAGAGCCGCCTGACGGCCAAGCACATCTTCACCCATGTGGAGTGGCACATGACCGGCTACGCGCTGACCGTCCGGGGCGACGGCCCTGCGGAACTGGAATGGGTGGATGCGGCAGGCCTTGCGGCGCGCTCTGTGCCGTCGGCGTTTGCCCGGTATTATGAAGAAGCAAAGCGTGAATTGGAGATGAAGTAAAATGGGATTCTTGCTGGGACTGCCTTTGAAGCTGTTGGCGCTGGTCTTTGGCCTGCTCCGGGTGCTGATCCCTGTCTTGCTGCTGATTTTGGTCGTTCGTTGGCTGTGGCGAAAATACGGCGGCCACAAGCGCTCGGAATCAGCAAAAAAAGGCGAACCCCACTTCAAAGGGCCGGTGTATACCGTGGACTACAAGGAAGTCAAGGACGATGACAGGCACAAGGAATGATCCTGCTTGCCGCCCTGATGTTATAAGGAGAAATCATGCTGAAGGTTTTTAATGTCATCGGCGTTATTGTGCTGCTTTTGCTGCTGCGGAAGCTGATCTGGTGTCTGCGGTGGCTGTGGTGCTGGAAACATGACCGGGAGACCCCGCCGCCCATCGGCTGGCTGCCCAGCCGGGACGGTGGCCGGTTTGACGCCCATGTGCAAAAGCGTGACGGGGAGGGCTGACAATGGCTTTCTGGAAAAAGAGCGAGGACCCCTGGGACATTGACCCCAATCAACGCCGCACGGCTTCAGAACCGGCGGAAAAAGCCCCCGGTTTGTTGGATACCCTCCGGGGGGACTGGGACGCTATGCAGGCGGAATGGCAGGAGAAACGGGAAAAGCTGCGACTGCCGCCGGAGAAGTGCCCCTGGTGCGGCAAGGACATGGAGCAGGGCTTCCTTATGGGCGGCAGGGGTGTTTTCTGGTACCGGGGCATCCCCACCGGAAAGGCGCGGTGGCTCAGTCTCGGAGGTGGAAATATCATGCGGGTGGACACAGAAGGCTTTTTGACTACCTACCACACGGCCTGGTACTGCCTGGGCTGTAAAAAGATGACCATTGACGCAGCTGACCTGCAAACGGAGGCGGAGAGAAACCAGACGGCATTCCCCGTGGGAGCGGAGGAGATAGCATCGCAGAGCGATGAAGCAAAAGAGGGAGAATAAAAAAGATGGCACAGCTTTATTTCAAATACGGGGCCATGGGCTCCAGCAAAACGGCCAACGCTTTGATGGCCCGGTTCAACTATGAGGAGCGGGGCCAAAAGACCCTGCTGGTGAAGCCCCGGATGGACCAGCGGGACGGAGACCACATGGTCCATTCCCGTATCGGTCTGGAATACCCCTGCGTCTACTTCGACGAAATGCGGGCGCTGTCCGAGGATGCGTTGAAAGAAAACGCCTGTATCATTGTGGACGAGGCCCAATTCCTCTCCAAGGAGGAAGTGGACTATCTGGTGCATGTGGTGGACGATCTGGGGGTCCCCGTGATCTGCTACGGACTGCGGGCGGACTTCAAGGGAGAGCTGTTCCCCGGTAGCTACGAGCTGCTGGTGATGGCCGACAAGCTGGAGGAGGTCAAGACCATCTGCTGGTGCGGCAAAAAGGCTATGTTTAACGCCCGGTTCGACGAAAACGGCAAGGTTTTGAAGGAGGGCGCTCAGGTGGTCTTGGGGGCCAATGATAAATACATCGGCCTGTGCCGCCGCCACTGGCGGGCCGGGGATCTGGGCCCGGACTTCAACGGAAAGGGTACGGGAGACTGATGATCTGTAATCTCTGCCCCCGCCGCTGCGGTGTGGAGCGAACGCCGGACAAGGCGGCGGGCGTGTGCGCCATGCCCGCTTGGCCGGTGGCGGCACGGGCCATGCTGCATCAGTGGGAGGAACCATGCCTGGTGGGGGAGCACGGCGCGGGCGCCGTGTTTTTCTCCGGGTGCAATCTCCGGTGCAAATTTTGTCAGAACGGCGTGATCTCTCAGAAAGGCTACGGCAAGCCCATCACCCCCCGGCGGCTCCGGGAGATTTTTGAGGAACTGGTGGAGCGGGGCGCGGCCTGCTTGGATTTAGTGACGCCCACTCACTTCACGGACGCGGTGCTGGAGGCCTTGGGCGAGGAGCGCTGGCCGGTGCCGGTGGTTTGGAACTGCGGCGGGTATGAGTCCGTGGAGACCCTGAAACGCTTGGAGGGCCGGGTGCAGGTGTACCTGCCGGACCTGAAATACGCCCAGATGGAGCCGGCCAAAGCGTATTCCGGTGCGGCGGATTACCCGGAGACTGCGAAAGCGGCCATTTTGGAGATGTTCCGCCAGACCGGGCCGTACAGAATGGAAAACGGCCAGCTGAGAAGCGGCGTTCTCATCCGGCATCTGGTACTGCCGGGAGAACTGGAAAACACGAAGGCCGTCATCGACTGGGTGGCGGAGACCTTCCGCCCCGGAGAGGTGCTGTTTTCCCTTATGAGCCAGTACACGCCCCAGCCGGGGGCCGAGGGCAAGCTGGCCCGGAGGGTGACAAAGGCGGAGTACCGGGCGGCGGAACGGTACATGGCAGACTGCGGCATTGCCGACGGTTTCACTCAGGAGCGCACCTCCGCCAAGGAGGAATATACCCCGGATTTCCATTTACAGGGGATCTGAAAGAACTGAACCGGCAAATCGGAACTTGAGGAGGGAATTAAGATGAAAGACGGAAAACATCCAAACCCCAATACGATCCATCCAATTGCAGGGTATGACAAAGAAATATATGTGAAGCCGACAATTACAAATCCGAACATTATTGTTGGAGACTTTACATATATTGCCGATTCGGATTTTGAAAGTCATGTTTCACATTTGCACGAGTGGAATGACGATAAACTCATCATCGGGAAGTTCTGTCAAATCGCCGCCGGGGTTGAGTTTGTGATGAACGGCGCAAACCATCAGATGAACGCTGTCTCTACATTTCCGTTCTATACCTTGGAGGGGTGGGAAATGTTACCGCCTGCAAAGACGGATATGCCGTTAAAAGGAGATACTGTTATCGAAAATGATGTTTGGATTGGGCAAAATGCGGTGATTCTCCCCGGCGTTTACATTGGAAACGGAGCGATCATTGGTGCAAACAGCGTAGTGGGCAGTGATGTTGCACCATATACAAAGGTCGTTGGAAACCCCGCAAGAGCGATTCAAAAGCGCTTTGATGATGAACTGATTGAATTGCTGCTTAAATTCAAGTGGTGGGATAGGAGCGTTGATGAAATCAACAGGCTAATTCCAATCTTGACTTGCAGTGATTTGGATAAAGTGAAAGCTGAAGTCAAGAAGCAATTAGTACTTCTTTTTGTTTTCCTTTAGGGGTTACCATGGTGCTCCCATTATACAGAGGATATTGGGGCGGCTCAAATATTCATTAGCATTTTAGCAAAAGTGGCTTAAGTAGACAATATGTAATGACCCCCAATTTGTAGCATCGTGGATTTACCTGTATAATGTAGGTATCGACAAAGCTACAAAAACAGGGATTACCGCATACAAATGGAGGTCATTACAAATGTATTATAA
>Ga0256405_10000708_pt1 | contig 105462 bp, 98 predicted proteins | sample RumenRJG_02DNA_FD_189096 | JGI IMG/M metagenome (GOLD analysis project Ga0256405, IMG submission 189096) | Bovine rumen microbial communities from Lethbridge, Alberta, Canada - RJG_02 | ecosystem: Host-associated > Mammals > Digestive system > Stomach > Rumen | place: Canada: Alberta...
CAGGAGCAGGGCGAGCAGATTGTAGAACACGAACGGAACGGACTGGAGATAGGTGTTGTAGTAGCTGCTGGTGATGCCCAGCTCGGCGAACTGCTTGCCGATCTGGCCGACCATGTAGGCCACCCACGACGAAACGCCGGCGATGGCAGCGACGGGCGCGGCGGTACTGTCGACCAGGTACGACAGCTTTTCCTTGGAGACGCGGTAGCTGTCGCTGATGGGGCGCATTGTCGTGCCGACGACGGCGGCGGTCACGTAATCCTCAAAGAAGATGATCACGCCGGCCAGCGCCGTGAAAAACTGCGAGCTGCGGCTGCTTTTCACCTTGCGCGACAGGGCCCGGATCGCGGCGCGCACGCCGCCGCCCGCCTGCATGATGCCAACCATGCCGCTCATGACGATGCAGGTCATGACGATGCGCGCGCCCCACGGGTCGCCCAGCGAGTTCCAGATCTGCTCGATGGCCTTGCCGAAGCCCAGGATGGGGTTCCAGCCGCACACCATCGTGCCGGCGATCCAGCTGCCCACGAACAGCGAGGGGATGACCTCGCGGGTGATCAGGCAGAGGGCGATGGCCGCAAACGGCGGCAGCAGCGACAGAGCGCCGAAATTCGGCGCGGGCGCGTCGCCCTCAGCTGCCAGAGCGACGGAAGCGAACGCCGCGAGCAAAAGGGCCGCGAGCGCGAAAACGGAACGGAAACGACGATATGACATTGTGTAACTTCCTCCTTCATTAAGATGATCGTGAAAAATGTTCCACAGGGAACTTTTTACCGGGGTTATTCCTGACCGCGCGCCAGGTCTTCAAGCGTCTGGCGGCGCACCGCGACGCGGGCGGAACCGTCCTGCGCGAAGATCACCGCAGGACGCAGGGCGCAGTTGTACGTGCTGAACATCGAGTAGTTGTACGCGCCTGTCAGCGGCACGGCGAGCACGTCGCCGACATGAAGCTCCGGCACGGGCGTGTCGGCCGTGAGCAGGTCGCCCGATTCGCAGCACGGCCCGGCGATCGCGGCGCGCTTGCTGACAGGCCGTGTCGTGTCGTTTGCCAGCTTCACGACGTACTGTGCCTGATACAGCTGCGGACGGGGGTTGTCGGTCATGCCGCCGTCGACGGCCACGTAGGTGCGCACGCCCGGGATCTCCTTCACGCTCTGCACGGTGTAGAGCGTGATGCCCGCCTCGCCGGCGATCCAGCGTCCGGGTTCGAAGACCACTTCCGGACGGCGCAGACCGAGCGCTTCGCAGCTGGAATCGACGCGGTCGAGGATCTGCGAGACGAATGCTTCGGCCGGCGTTTCCGCTTCACCGGGCAGACTGGGGATGCCGAAGCCGCCGCCGAGGTCGAGCTCCCGCGCTTCAAAGCCGAGCGAGCCGCGCAGCTCGCAGAGCAGCTGCGTCATGCGCGACACGGCTGCGAAGTGCGCCTCCGTATCGTGAATCTGCGAGCCGACGTGGACGTGCAGCCCTGCCAGATCGAGCCATTCCGAAGCAAGCGCGTACTTCACGGCCCGTTCCAGGTGCGCCAGCGGCACGCCGAACTTGCAGTCCTTCTGCGCCGTCTGGATGGCCTTGTGCGTGTGCGCCTCGATGCCCGGCGAGACGCGGATGAGGATCGTCTGCCGCTTGCCGCGCAGCGCGCAGAGGCTCTCCAGACGTTTCAGCTCGTCCTCGCTGTCGACGACGACAGTTCCCGCGCCCCATTCGAGGCCGGCGGACAGGAACGATTCGGTCTTGGCATTGCCGTGCAGCGTCACGCGCTCCATCGGGAAGCCTGCCAGATGGGCCAGATACAGCTCGCCCTCGGACACCGTGTCGAGCCCCAGCCCCTCTTCGCAGACCAGCTTGGCCATGGCGATGTTCAAAAACGCCTTGCCGGCGTAGCAGATGCGCGCGTTCCGTCCCTTCACGGCTTCTGCCAGACGGCGGCAGCGCCTGCGCATCATCCCTTCATCCATCACGTACAGCGGCGTGCCGTATTCGTGGGCCAGCCGGACTGTGTCGCAGCCGCCCCAGATCAGATGATCGCTCATTTTCTGTTTCCTCCTGCTCAATCAAAAAAACGCGCGTCCCTGTGTATTATCGCAAATACACAGGGACGCGCGAAGAATGTCCGCACGCGGTACCACCCTGCTTGGATGCGCATTCGTCAGGCAGGAGACGGCTCGCGCGGCTGTAAAAAAACTCGCCCCTGCGAAACCGTAGGGACGAGTCTGAACGTTTCAGCTCGCGGTACCACCCTGCTTGGACGCGCGTCGCGCATCCCGCTCGGACCCTTTGACGGGGGTCAGTTCGGGCAGCGTACTCCGGCGCAGCGCGCCTTTCCGCCCCAGCTCCCCGGGCCTTGCCGCAAAACTGGCGCGCGAAAGCCCTTTCAGCCGCGGGGCTCTCTCTCTGGAAGCGTGCTCTGCTGTTTTGCGGGTTCCGGTTCATCGCCTTTATCCGCATATCAATTTGTTGCGTAAATTATAGCCCGTGTTTTTTTTCTGTCAAGAGCCCCGCTGAAATATTGTCGTCCCGGGACGAAAATTTCAGTATTTATGCCTTTTGCGGCCGTGTTTTCGAGCTTTGCGGGGCGGAATCATGAAATTTCGCTGGAAAAGTGCGCCTGTTTGTGGTATTTTAAGCAAAGAAACGTTGATTATTCATCCGGCGAAGCGTTTTCGCCGGTCATCAAACCGGGAGGTTTTCATCATGACTGCGCATGTCATCACCATCAGCCGCGAGTACGGCAGCGGCGGACGCACCATCGGCGAACTGGTCGCCAAAGAGCTGGGCTACGGCTTCTATGACAAGGTCCTCATCGACCTTGCCGCCAAGAAGAGCGGCTTTGCGATCGACTACATCAAGAACACCGAAGAGCAGGTCACACCCAACTTCCTCTTCAACCTGGCCGCCAACGGCTATTACGCCAACACCGTCTTCGTTAACGACGGCCTGCCTGCTTCCGACAGCCTGTTCATCATGCAGAGCAAGATCATCCGCGAGCTGGCCGACAAAGGCCCCTGCGTCATCGTCGGACGCTGCGCCGACTACATCCTGCGCGAGCGCACCGACTGCCTCAACGTCTTCGTCCACGCGCCGCTGGCCGACCGCGTTGCCCGCGCCGTGAAGGACTACGGCCTGCCCGAGAGCGGCGCCGAAAAGACCGTGGAGCGCAACGACAAGATCCGCGCCAAGCACTATCAGTATTATGCCGGCGCCAAATGGGGCGAGGCCCGCCGCTATCATCTCACCGTCAACTCCAGCGCCTTCGGCGTCGAAGCCGTTGCACGCTCCATTGCCGGTGCGGCGCGCAGCTTCATGTAGCTTTTTGACAGAACTTTAATGCTCCCCGCCGGCAGAAAATTTTTTCTGCCGGCTTTTTCATGCCGTTCCACATGGAACGAACGAAAAAAACGAGAGACCGCGGAAAACGGCCTCTCGTTTTTTTCGTTCGGGGTGATGCAGTTAGGGCAGGATGCCGGCGGGCAGAGTCATCGTGACGCCGGGGCCGATGGGGATGCCTGCATAGGCCCAGATGATGAAGAACGTCACCCAGATGATCTGAAGCGCCAGGAAGTACGGCACCAGATTGGAGAGCATCGTGCCGATGTGCGCGTCCTTGTTGTACTTGGCCTGAACGACGCTGAGCATCATCCACACATAGGCCGAGAGCGGCGAGATGCAGTTGGAGGGCGAGTCGCCGAGGCGGTAGAGCAGCTGCGTGAAGCCGGGGTGGTAGCCCATCAGCATGAACATGGGCACGAACAGAGGCGCCAGGATGGCCCACTTGGCGGCGCTGGAGCTGATGAGGATGTTGATGCAGGCGGCCACGAAGATGAAGCACACGCACATGGGGATGCCCGTGAAGCCGATGCCCTTGAGGAAATTCGCGCCCTCGATAGCGAGGATGGTCCCTAAGCGGGTCCAGTTGAACAGCCCCTGGAACTGACCGGCGAAGAAGCAGAGCACGACGAACGAGCCGACGGCGGCCGTCTGGCGCACCATGGCCTTGTTCACGTCAGCCGAGCTCTTGAACGAGCCCACCGTGTAGCCGTAGAGGATGCCGGGGACGGCGAAGAAGAAGAACAGGATCGGGATCAGGCCGCTCAGGAACGCCGAGCCGATGAACTTGCGCGCGCCCGACTTGGTCAGGCCCAGCGGGCCCCAGAAGTAGCCGACGAGGATGATCGCGATGAAGACCAGCGAGCCCAGCGCGGCGCGCTTGAGGCCGAGCTTCTGCTCGGGGGTGAGGTCCTGCACGCCCGATGTGTCAGCGTTGCCCTCATATTTGCCGAGACGGGGCTCGACGATGTGGTTGTTGACCCAGCCGATGACGAGGGCGCAGAGGAAGGTCGACGCCATCATGAAGTACCAGTTGCAGGTCACGTCGACGCGGAACGTTGATTCGGCGCCGAGGAATCCCTTGATCGCGTCGTTCGTCAGACCGGCGACCAGCGAGTCGGTGCCGGCGATCAGCATATTGGCGGTGAAACCGGCCGAGCAGCCCGCGAACGATGCGATCATGCCGGCAATGGGGTTTTTGCCCACGCCGAGGAAGGCGACGGCGGCCAGCGGCGGCACGACGACATAGGCCGTGTTGGAGGCGATGTTGCCCATAACGCCGATGAAGCCGACCACGTAAGCCATCAGCGAAGGCGGCACGTTGCGCAGATACTTCTGGATCAGCGCCTTCAGCAGCCCCGATTCGTCGCAGAGGCCGATCGTCAGCGTCATGCACATGACCAGGCCCATGGGCGCGTAGCCGGTGAAGTTCTTCGTCAGGTTGGTGAGCAGCCATTCAACGCCCTTGGTGCTGAACAGGTTCTGCGCGGTGACGGTCTTGCCGTTGGCCGGGTTGACGACGGAGACATCGCCCATGACGCACAGCCAGCCGATCACGGCAGTGATCACGAACAGCAGGCAGAACAGGATGGCCGGCGGCGGCAGCTTTCTGCACGCACGCTCAACGCCGTCGAGGAACCGCATCGTCAGTGATTTCTTCTCGGTTGCTTCAGTCATGTGAAAATCCTCCCTGCATAAGAATTATAAGTGTTGTAGTGAAATTATATCATGAGCTTTATGATTCTACAACGCCATTTATAAATTTCATTCGGAGCTGCGTGAGCTAAGGAAGTAGCGGAGAGAAAATAAAAAAGTCGTCTCGCGCGTTATATTCGTTATTCATGTAAAACAATCTGATAGCAAAAAAGATCCGCGCCCTGAAAAATTTTTTCTGGACGCGGATCTTCATCTATTATTCCTTTGTGGTCCTTCGTGTCTTTGTGTCTTCGTGGTGGCTTTGAATTTTGCCTTTTACACGTCGAGGTTGCTGACTTCGTGGGCGTGCTGTTCGATGAAGGCGCGGCGGGGTTCGACGCGGTCGCCCATGAGGATGTCGAAATACTCGTCGGCGCCGGCCAGGTCGTCCAGCTCGATCTGCTTGAGCAGACGCGTGGCCGGGTCCATCGTCGTCTCCCAAAGTTGTTCCGGGTTCATCTCGCCGAGGCCCTTGTAGCGCTGCACAGCGGCCTTTTTGCCCTCGGATTCAAGGCCGTCCATCATCTTTCGAAGCTCGCGGTCGCTGTAGAGATAGTCGATCTTTTTGCCGACCTGCACGCGGTAGAGCGGCGGCACGGCCTGATAGACGTGGCCTTTTTCGATCAGCTCGCGCATGTGGCGGAAGAAGAACGTCAGCAGCAGCGTGCTGATATGCGCACCGTCGACGTCGGCATCGGTCATGATGATGATCTTGTTGTACCGCAGCTTGGTGATGTCGAAATCCTCGCCGATGCCGCAGCCCAGCGCAGTGATGATGGTGCGGATCTCCTTGCTGCTGAGGATCTTGTCCATGCGGGCTTTTTCGACGTTGAGGATCTTGCCGCGCAGGGGCAGGATGGCCTGGAACTTGCGGTCGCGGCCCTGCTTGGCGCTGCCGCCTGCCGAGTCTCCCTCGACGATGTAGACCTCGCAGTTCTCGGCCGTGCGGCTGGAGCAGTCGGCCAGCTTGCCGGGCAGCGACAGGCCGGAGAGGGCCGACTTGCGCACGAGCTCGCGCGCTTTTTTGGCCGCTTCGCGCGCCTGGCGCGCCTTGATGGCTTTTTCGATGATCGGCTTGATGACGTTCGGCTGCTCTTCCAGCGCCGCGATCAGGCCGTCGTAGATGATCGAATCGACGATGCCCTTCACGTCGCCGTTGCCCAGCTTGGTCTTCGTCTGGCCTTCGAACTGGGGCGTGCTCAGCTTGACGGAGAGCACGCAGGTCAGTCCTTCGCGCAGGTCGTCGCCGGAGAGGTTCTCGTCCTTTTCCTTAAGCACGCCGGCGCGGCGCGCGCCTTCGTTGATGCCGCGCGTCATGGCGCTGCGCAGGCCGGCTACGTGCGTGCCGCCCTCGATCGTGTTGATCAGGTTGGCGAAGCTGAACAGGCGTTCGACGTATTCGCTGGTGTACTGAAACGCCATCTCGACGGAGACGTTGTCCTTGGCGCCGCGCACGACGATGGGCTCGGGCGTGAGCAGCTCCTTGCCGTTGTTGAGGTACTTGACGAACTCGTTCACGCCGCCCTCGTAATGGTACGTCCAGGTCTTGCCCTGAGTCTCGTCGACGAAGACGAACTTGAGCCCGGGGATCAGGAAGGCCATCTCGCGGAAGCGATTGCCCAGCGTCTCGGCCGAGAACGTCACGTCGTCGAAGATCGTCGCGTCGGGCTTGAAGGTGACGGTGGTGCCGCGCTTTTCTGTCGGCGTGCCGCCGGTGAGGTCGGTGACGGGGATGCCGCGCTCAAAACGCTCGTGCCATTCGCGCCCGTCGCGGCAGACGGTGACTTCCAGCCACTCGGAGAGAGCGTTGACGACTGAGACGCCGACGCCGTGCAGACCGCCGGAGATCTTGTAATTGTGGTTGTCGAACTTGCCGCCCGCGTGCAGCACGGTGAGCACCACTTCGAGCGCCGGACGGCCGTTGGAGGGGTGCGGATCGACGGGGATGCCGCGGCCGTTGTCGGCGACGCTTACGCTCTGATCCGGGTGCAGCGTGACGGTGATCTCGGTGCAGAAACCGGCCAGCGCCTCGTCGACGGAGTTGTCGACGACTTCGTAAACGCAGTGATGCAGTCCGCGCGTCGTGGTGTCGCCGATGTACATGCCCGGCCGCTTGCGGACCGGATCGAGCCCTTCAAGGATCTGGATGTCTTCGGCTGTGTACTGTGTGCTCATGAGTTTTCGACCTCCTGCTGCAAACGTGGAAGCTCGGGGTGGAGCGCTTCCTTCATCAGCTCGCGATAGCGGCGCGCCAGCGTGACGGGGCGAAAGCCGGTGACGCTCGTGCGTCCGCTTCCGTAATAGACGGTGGTGACGCCTGAATCGTGGACGAGCGCGATCACGTCTTCGAGAAAGATGCAGTCTTCTCCTTCAATGGGGATGAACACGAGCGTCCCTCCTTTGCGGGCTGAAAAAATACCTTCGTGTTATTTGAACCGTAACTAAACTATTATACCAGACGGGTCATGAATTTGCCGCAAAAAAATTTGCCTTTGTCATTGTCTGCGCGTTATGGTAGAGTAAACACGGGGGAATTTGTTTTTTCAGGAAAAGGGGGATCCTCAAATGGAAAAGATTCGTCTTGGCAAAACCGGCCTGATGGTCAGCGCTTCGTCGTTCGGCGCCCTGCCCATCCAGCGCATCTCGGTGAAGGACGCCGGCTATCTGCTGCGCAAGGCGTATGACAGCGGGATCAACTATTTCGATACCGCCAACGCATACAGTGACAGCGAGGAGAAGATCGGCGCGGCGCTCTCCGACGTGCGCGAGCATATCATCATCTCCACCAAGAGTGGCGGCAAGGACTACGATACGGTGCTGTCGCACATCCAGCTCAGCCTCAAGCGGCTGAAGACCGACTACATCGACCTGATCCAGCTGCACAATCCGTCCGAGCTGCCCGACGTGAACGATCCTCACAGCACCTACGCTGCCTGCGTGGAGGCCAAGCGCCGCGGCTACGTGCGCTTCATCGGCATCACCAACCACGGACGGGAGCGCGCCCGCGCTGCCGTGCTGTCCGGCGCGTATGACACGCTGCAGTTCCCGCTCACCTGCATCGCCCCGCAGGAGGACATCGACCTGGCCCTGCTGGCGCACGAGCGCGACATGGGCTTCATCGCCATGAAGGGCATGGCCGGCGGTCTGCTCAAGCACGCTGAGACGGCCTTTGTGTTCATGAAGAAATATCCGTTCGTGGTGCCGATCTGGGGCGTGCAGCGCGAAAGCGAGCTCGATCAGTTCCTGGAGATGGAAAAAAATCCGCCCAAGTACGAAGACTGGGCGGCGGAGATCGAGAAGGAAAAGCGTGAACTGGCCGGCAGTTTCTGCCACGGCTGCGGCTACTGCCAGCCCTGCGCTGCGGGCATCGAGATCCAGACGGTGGCGCGCATGTCGCTGTTTCTGCGCCGCTCGCCCGTCGGCCCGTGGATGAGCGAAAAGAGCTATGCCATGATGATGCAGGCGGAGAAGTGCATCCACTGCAACGCGTGCAAGAGCCGCTGTCCCTACGGGCTGGACACGCCCCGGCTGATCGAGCAGAACCTGGCCGACTACAAGAGTTTCCGCGACGGCTGGCTGGCGGCGCAGCTGCGCAAAAACGAGCAGTAATTAAGGAAACGCTGATTTAATCCTATTATGCAGAATTAGACCAGCGCGCAGGAAACCTGAGAAAATGCGTCAGATCCGAAGAAACCTGTCCGAAAGGGGCTCGCCTAGGCGTACTTCCGTACGTTGGAGGAGCCCCTCGGACAGCGTTTCGCAGGAGATGATGTATTTTATCAGCGTTTCCTTAAGAATGAAAAAAGGAAGCGCCCGCGCGGTGCTTCCTTTTTTTCGGGGTTTGCGTGGTAAAATTGGAGAAAACGACAATTTTTAAAAAGTGCCGTTTCATTTACAATCGCGACAAATCAGGAGGAGAAGCAAAATATGGCTCTGATGTTCACAAAAAAGTTCGTCGTGCCGCTGTCCGAAGTGACGCCCGGCTACGCGCTCAAGCCCTTCCACATGCTCAACATGTTTCAGGACGCCGCCGACGGCGCAGTGGAAGCGCTCAATCCGCCCGCCGACTACTGGACGAACGGTTGCGGCTGGATGCTTTTGCAGTACACGATCCGCCTGAACAAGCCTCTGATGGCCGGCGACAGCGTCACCATCAACACGGGACACCGGCCGCTGCGCGACCTTTACTCGTGCCGCCGCTTCCGCTTCCTCGACGACAGTGGAACGCAGTTCGGCCTGGCCGACAGCAAGTGGTGCTACGTCGATCTGGCCAAGCGCCGGCCGCTGCGTATGAGCCGCGTGCTGCCGCAGGTGTTCATGGACCGCGCCGAAGAAGTCTTCGAGCCCGAGTTTATCGATCCCGCGCCGCTTGAGCGCGTCGATCTGAGCACGAAGCTGCGCGTGAGGCTGGGAGAGCTGGACGTGAACGGCCATGTGAACAACGCCTATTACCTGAGCTGGGCCGCCGAGGCCGTGCCGCAGGACGTGTACCTGAGCTGCGGCATCGTCGAAGCCGACATCGTCTACAAGCACGAGGCGCTCAGCGGCATGGAGCTGCTCGTCGAGACGCAGCAGGACGGCCTGAATTTCCGCCACCGCATCACCAGCGGCGACACGCTGATCGCGAGTTTCGCGACGCGCTGGGAAAAAGTTCCGGAGCGCCGCGCATGATCGCCGCTGCCGACATCGGCGGCCACACGCTGACCGTCGGAACGGCCGACAACGGCGCTGTGACCGCCAAGATCACGACGGCCACGCCCAAGGGGCGCACGCCGCAGGCTGTCTGTGCGCGTATCCGCGAGCTTCTGGCCGAAGCGGACTGTCCGGCCGGATCTCCGCTGGCGCTGGGCGTGCCTGGCTTCGTGATCGACGGCACGCGCGTCGGCGCCTGCCCCAACCTGAACGGCTGGGAGGGCATGACGGCAGACGATCTGAGCCAGATGTGCGGCTGCCCCGTGACGCTCGCGAACGACTGCGATCTTTTCGCTCTCGGCGAGATGAACCGCGGTGCGGCGCGGGACCTTGACGATTTTGTCTTCATCACGCTCGGCACGGGCGTGGGCGGCTCGGTCGTGATCGGCCGCCGGCTCGTGCGCGGCGTGCACGGACGCACTGGCGAGATCGGGCACTTTCCCCTGCTCGACGATCGCGGCTGCGGCTGCGGCGGGAGAAGCCATCTGGAGAGCTTCTTTTCTGCGAACGTCTTTGAGCGCGCCGGTGAGAAGTACGGTTACGGCGGCGACATGCGCGTCCTCTGGGAGCAGCGTGAAAACCGCTGGCTGGCCCGTCCCTTTGCCGAAGGGCTGCGCGCGCTGAGCTGCGTGCTCGTCTCGCTGACCTGCCTGCTCGATCCTCAGGCGATCGTCATCGGCGGGGGGCTGTCGAACCTCGAAGGACTGTTCGACGATCTGCGCGACTACATGTTCCCGCTGCTGCCGCCTTCGTACCGTCCCGGCCCCGAGCTGCGGAAGGCTCAGCTCGGCGTCGACGCGCCGCTGCTGGGCGGAGAATTGCTGATAAAAAACTCTGACCGATCCACATCATGCTGATGCTGTACGCTGGAGAAGCCCCTCGGACAGTGTTTGGCAGGCGATGAAGTATTTCTCAGCGTTCCCCATAAATCGCCCGTGCGGGTGATGCGCCGCCCTCTTTTTTCGAGTATGCTTATCTCAGCCTGAAAAGCGTTAAACGCTTCCGCGTTATGCGGATGGCATCAAGGAAACGCTGATTAATTCGCCCGCGCCCTGCCGGGTCTTTCGCCGCCTGGCCGCGTCGAAGCTCACCCTAAAGGACTAGCTTCGCGTTGTCACCATAGTCCTGCTATGCCTCTTCGCTTCTCCTTGCCAGACAACGAAATTCCTCGGCAGTTCATCGGGCTCATTTAATCAGTGTCTCCTTAAGAAACGAACATAAAAAGGAGAGATCATCATGAAAAAACTGTTTGCTCTGTTCCTGGCTCTGTCCGCGCTTGCGTCAGCTTCATGCGCCACGGTGCTGCCCGGACCGCGCGTCCCCGCTTCCCGGCCGCCGCGCCCTGTCGAGGCGGCGCTGCCAGAGCTGAAGCACGATCACACCGACAAGTGCGCGAAGCTCGACACGAACAAGGTGCACATCGTCTGCATCCTCGACCGTTCCGGATCGATGTCGCACCTCACCAGCGACACCATCGGCGGCTACAACAGCTTCATCGACAAGCAGCGTGCCGAAGCCGGTTCGGCGAAGGTGACGACGGTGCTGTTCGACAACAAGTACGAGACGCTGTACGAAAACGTGCCGATCAAGGACGTGAAGCCACTGACTTCCAAAGAATACTACGCCCGCGGCACCACAGCGCTGCTTGACGCAGTCGGCATGACGATCATGAGCGTGGACGGCGACTTCAAGAAGGCTGATGTCTGCCCCAAGTCCGAGCTCGTCGTCTTCATGATCATGACCGACGGTCTTGAGAACGCCAGCCGCGAGTTCAGCCGTAGCGCCGTGAAGAAGCTCGTCAGCGACGCACAGGAGAAGTACGGCTGGAAGTTCATCTTCATGGGCGCCAACATCGACTCCGTGGCCGAGGCCGGATCGCTCGGCATCCGCCGCGAGGCTGCCATGGACTACGCCGCCGATTCTGCTGGCGTAGGCGCGGCTTACGAGAGCGCCGGCGCGGCAATGAAGATGTTCCGCGCTCAGGAAAAGCTGAACGACAGCTGGAAGAAAGCTCCCGCTCCCAAGAAGTAAAAATCGTGTACAATAAATGCCGGAAGGTTTTGCGCCTTCCGGCATTATTTATTAAGGAGAGCGATCCATTCATGAAAAAAATCACCGCGCTGCTGTGCGCGCTGCTCGTCCTGGCAGCTCCGGCCCTGGCGCAGAAAGAACGCTGGGAAGTCGGCTCCGTCGATACCGCGTTCAAGCTGCTGGGCCCCAATCACAAAGTCGTCGTCGAGGCCTTCCGCGATCCTGATTTCCCCAGCATCGTCTGCTACGTCTCGTATGCCAAAGCCGGCGGCATCTCCGGCGCCGTGGGACTGGCCGAAGACCCGGCGCGCTTTTCGCTGTCGATCGTCAAGACTGATCCGGCACCCATCGTTCCTGACAAAAAACAGAAGAAGGAATCCGAAGTGTTCAAGTCGCGCTCCGCGTTCTTCCGCAAGATGAAGATCGTGCGCTTTTACGACGGCGAGACCAACTGCTTCGTCTACTGTGCCACCTCGACCATATTGTTCGACGGCAGCCCGTTCAACTCCATCGCCGCCGTGCCGCTGAATTGACACACATAAACAAAACGGCTTGTTCCACATGGAAAAGGAGTGATGCATGTGAAGATCCCGCTTGCTGCGCTCTGCGCCGCGTTCGTCGTTTCGTGTGCTGGGTGCGCCGCGCCCCTGCCGCCGGGGTTCGATATCTCCCAGGCGATGGGCGGCGGCACGACTGACCGCAGCAATCCCAACGCGCCCAAGTTCGTGAACGATACGAAGATCGTCTCGTTCCAAACGTTGTACAAGCATGAAGGCATCAGATACATGGTCCAAAAAGACGGACGCTGGGTGCCTGACGAAGAGAAAAACGCCCGCCGCCCGCACGGCTTTTATCGCTTTTCCGCCGTGCGCGAAGACGGACATGCGCGGATCAGCGCCGAATTCTCGAAGGCCGAGAAGTACGAGTTCCAGGCGCCTCTGTCGGCGCTTGACGAGCTTCACGCGGCGCTGATCGCGAACAAGCTGCCGGAGATCAACGGCTTTTCTAAATGGAACAGCGCCCTCGGCACGTTTTTTTCTGTCGACGTCCAGTATTCGTCGGGCGAAACGATCCGCGCCTACGGCGAAGGCGGTGCCAGCTGTGAACCGCCCGTCGGCCTGGGCTTTCTGATCGACACCTTCCGATCGCTCACCGAAAAGTACGTGCCCGCGAGCGAACGCCCCAACTGGCCGGATTATGAAAAGAGCGGGCAAAAACAAACCTTTATGCGTATGGGCGGCTTTGCTGAAACAGCGCGATGAGATTCGGGTTATCAAACAGCTGAGCCGTATATGAATTTATCCTTCAGCTTGTAATTCTGCCCATCCTTTACAGCTGTTTTCCCCTCAGAACGCTTCTTCCCTATAAATACCGCCGGGATAATCTTCTGAAACGACACGTTTCCCGTGCAGTCCCATTTGGATCCACTTTTGCTGTAAATCGAGGCCTGTGCCATCGCATTGTATGTTTTCAATCAGCCACTCTTCGATATCTGCCATGAGTTCGTCATAGATATGAGGAAGCATCTTTATAAATTTGTCGGCATTGCTGGAGTCAAGGGAGTATTTATACTGAAAGTCATTTCCGTCAAATTCGCTGTCAAATTCATAAAAAACAATATTCAGTCCGCCGTTATTCGGCAAACGAACGTCGATGTTCCTCAGTATGACTTTTCTTCTGGCTTCACGCCATTTTGTAATCATACAGGCTCTCATGCCAGGAGAACTCTTTTCTGCATCGATCATGGCCTTGGCTTCTTTGAATGATAATTGCCCATAAGCCTGTATAAAGCTTTCGACACTTGAAAATTGCTCCCTGAATTCCGAGTAAGTCATTTTGCCCCCCATCTTTTCTGTCAAAGAGAAGACCGCATATGATGCCGCAGCGCTTCCAAGACGCTGTTCATATGATAGCGAATCAGGAAGAGCTGGTTAGAATACTCTGGGTAATTATCTCTAGCTTTTTCCATCAGCGGATGGATGTACTCGTGAGTTTCCTTGATGTATTCAGCAATATGTTTATCGGTAAAACTGGTCGCCATGCTTGAGATATTGTTACAGCGGTCAAGAAGTTTTACGATCAATGCGATTCTGTTGCCGGCGATCCCTTCGTAGTAGGCCCTGTATTCAGGAGCAGTTTTTTCGAAATTCACCGGTTTTGTCAGCAGCCGGACGGCCTCCCTGGTCTGATCATTTACTGGCAGCTCATCGAGCTGAACGCCGCAGTCCTCACAAACATCATGGAGAAGACATGCCGATAAGAGATCATCGTCTTCAATCCCCAAGGCTAAAGCGTGACATGTCAAAAGCAGCGGATGATAAATATAGGGAACTCGTTCATCACTGTGGCCGGCTTTTCGATATTGACCATTATGCTTTTCCTTGGCAAACTCCAAAGCCCTTTTTGTCTGATACAGGCCCTTTGCATTGCAATATGCGCCTACATACGTTGCCATACGTACTTCGCTGAACAGCCGGTCGGAGAGATTGGAAGTGACCTCCAGGATTTCCGCTGCCGGCTGTTTACCGCAGAGAAGCCAGTCTGTGGTAACTTCGTACAAAGCTGCAAGCTCCGGCAGTTTTTCCGTATCCGGGATCGAATTACCACATTCCCAGGAGCTCACAGACTGTGTCGTAATATATAACTGCTCCGCTACCTGCCCTTGTGTCAGCCCCTTGTTTTTCCTGGCGTCTGCAAGGCGGCAAGCAAATGATTCCATCTTCGATCAGCACCTCCATTTTCATTACCTTCTGCAAATACAATATATCATACAAAAGCGCAGATTCCTAACAGGCACTGATTGAAGTCATGAGGGCCGAAATCAATCTGCGCTTGTTTTTTATGATTCCTCGTTAAAACGGCTGAGGTCTTTCTGGCCGATTTTGCCGGATAGTTTGGCTTACTTTCTGGGGTAGGGGGCGTTTTCGGCCTTTTGTTCCATGTGGAGATATTTCTCGGCCGAACGCGGTGCATAAACAGTATCACTCGCTTGACAAATACCCAATGGGGGTATAAGATGCGGCTGAAATGAACGGAGGCGAACGACATGGAAAAAAGCTGTCCGCACTGCGCTGCCGGAGCGGGGACCCGCACAAAGGAGCGCACGCCGGAAGAAGTGAAAAAACTAATGAACCGCCTCAACCGCATCGAGGGGCAGATCCGCGGCATCAAAGGCATGGTTGAGCGCAGTGCCTACTGCCCCGACATCCTTGTGCAGTGCTCGGCGGTGACGGCAGCGATGAACGCGTTCAATCGCGAGCTGCTGGCCGCGCACATCCGCGGCTGCGTGGCCAGCGACATCCGCAATGGCGACGAATCGACGCTCGACGAGCTTGTGATGACGATCCAGAAGCTGATGCGGTAACTTTATGTGAGAGAAAGGGAGTAAGGAGATAATGGCAAATTACGTGATCATGGCGGTGCTGGCAGTCGTCGTGCTGCTGGCGGCCAGAAGCGCACTCAGGCATTTTCGCGGCGAAGGCGGCTGCTGCTGCGGCGGATCGCCGAGCACGCCGACGTTCAAAAACCCTGACGCGACGATGACGAAACATTTCATGATCGACATCCGCGGCATGAAGTGTGAAAACTGCGCCGCGAAAGTGCAGAACGCGCTCAATCAGCTGGAAGGCGTGAGCGCCCGCGTCTCGTTCGCTGAGCAAAAGGCCTTTATCCAGGCCCGATCGATGGACTGGGTTGGCCCCTGCTGCAGCGCGATCAGCAGAGCGGGGTACAAGCCGGTCGTGCGCTGCTGAGCGCAAGGGGGTATTTTCATGGTCCAGTACACAGTCACAGGCATGAGCTGCGCCGCATGCAGCGCCCGCGTGGAAAAGGCTGTGGCGAAAGTCCCCGGCGTCAGCTCCGTGTCCGTCTCGCTCTTGACGAACTCGATGGGCGTGGAGGGCACAGCCCCGGCCGAGGCGGTCATCAAAGCCGTTGTCGACGCCGGCTACGGCGCGTCGCTCAAGGGCACAGCCGCTTCGCCTAGCGCGCAGAAGGCGGCCGACGAAGACGCGCTGGCCGATCACGAGACGCCGGTGCTGAAGCGCCGCCTGTGGACCTCGCTCGGCTTTTGGGCCGTGCTGATGTGGTTCTCGATGGGGCATTCGATGTGGAACCTGCCGCTGCCGAAATTCTTCAGCGGCAATCATGTGGCGATGGGCCTGGTTCAGATGATCCTTGCCGCCATCGTCATGCTGATCAACAAAAAGTTCTTCACAAGCGGCTTCAAAGGCCTGCTGCACGGGGCGCCCAACATGGATACACTCGTCGCGCTCGGCTCGGCGGCTTCGTTTGCCTACAGCGTCGCGGCCCTGTTCCTGATGACCGACGCGCAGGTCAAGGGCGACGCCGCGGCCGTGATGGGGTATATGCACGAGTTTTACTTTGAATCGGCGGCGATGATCCTGACGCTGATCACCGTGGGCAAGATGCTGGAAGCCCGCTCCAAGGGCCGCACGACTGACGCCCTCAAATCGCTGATGAAGCTGGCGCCGAAGACGGCGACACTGCTCGTGAACGGCGCGGAAACAGTCGTCCCCATCGAGCAGGTAAAAGCCGGCGACGAGTTCGCCGTGCATCCCGGTGAAAACGTGCCCGTCGACGGCGTGGTGATCGAAGGAACATCGGCCGTTGATGAGTCGGCGCTGACGGGCGAGAGCATCCCCGTCGACAAGGCCGCGGGCGACAGGATCAGCGCTGCGACGGTCAATCAGAGCGGCTATCTGCGCGCCCGCGCCACGCGCGTGGGTGAGGACACCACGCTGTCGCAGATCATCCGCATGGTCAGCGACGCGGCGGCGACAAAAGCGCCCATCGCCAAAGTGGCCGACAAAGTCTCCGGTGTGTTCGTGCCCGCCGTTATTGCCATCGCGGCAGTGACGACCGTCGTCTGGCTGCTGCTGGGGCGCGAGTTCGGCTTCGCGCTTGCACGGGGCATCTCGGTGCTCGTCATCAGCTGCCCGTGCGCGCTCGGCCTGGCCACGCCCGTGGCGATCATGGTCGGCAACGGCGTCGGCGCCAAAAGCGGCATCCTCTTCAAGACCGCCGCGTCGCTTGAAAACTGCGGCCGCATCCAGATCGCGGCGCTCGACAAGACCGGCACGATCACGAGCGGACAGCCCCGCGTCACCGACCTCGTTCCCGCGGCTGAAAGCGGCGAAGACGAACTGCTGCGCCTGGCCTGCGCCCTCGAAGCCAAAAGCGAGCATCCGCTTGCCCGCGCGGTGATGGCGCATGCTGACAAGCTCGGCATGGCAGCGCCGGATGTGAGCGATTTTTCGGCATTGCCCGGCAATGGACTGAAGGCGAGCCTGAACGGCGAAACGCTGCTCGGCGGCAGCCCCAAATTCATCAGCTCGCAGCTTGCCGTGCCAGAGACGATGAAAGCGAAGGCCGATGAACTGGCGGCCCAGGGCAAAACGCCGCTGCTGTTCGCGCGCGGCGCGGCCTTTGCCGGCATCATCGCCGTAGCCGACACGATCAAGGAAGACAGCCCCCGCGCCGTGAAAGAACTTCAGGACATGGGCATCCGCGTCGTCATGCTGACCGGAGACAACGAACGCACCGCCAGAGCCATCGGAGATCAGGCCGGCGTTGATGCAGTCATCGCCGGCGTGCTTCCCGACGGCAAAGAGACGGTGATCCGCGAGCTGCAAAAGCGCGGAAAAACAGCCATGGTCGGTGACGGCATCAACGACGCCCCCGCGCTCACGCGCGCTGATACCGGCATCGCCATCGGCGCCGGCACCGACATCGCCATCGACGCAGCCGACGTGGTGCTGATGAACAGCCGCCTCTCAGACGTTCCTGCTGCCGTCCGCCTGTCTCGTGCGACGCTGCGCAACATCCACGAAAACCTGTTCTGGGCCTTCTTCTACAACGTCGTCGGCATCCCGCTGGCGGCCGGTGCCTATATCGCCCTGCTGGGCTGGAAGATGAATCCCATGTTCGGCGCGGCGGCGATGAGCCTGTCCAGCTTCTGCGTCGTATCCAACGCGCTGCGGCTGAACTTTTTCAACCCGCACAGCGCGAAAAAGGATAAAAAAGTCCGGCCCGTTGAGCTGGACGATCTCACACTGAAAACGGAGGAAACGAAAATGGTGAAAACGCTCAAAGTCGAAGGCATGATGTGCGGACACTGCGAAGCCCGCGTCAAAAAAGCCCTGCTCGCCGTCGCCGGCGTGGAGAGTGCCGAAGTGAGCCACGAGAAAGGCACCGCCGTCGTCACCCTCAGCGCCGACGTGCCGAACGAGACCCTCAAAGCTGCCGTCGAAGCGCAGGACTATCCCGTCACGTCGATCGAATAGCTGCTGGAACAGCCCGCAAATAAAGCGGCTCCGGAAAGATTCAGCTGACCGGAGCCGCTTTGCCTGTCCTCGTTCCACATAGAACATGAGAATTTGCAAATATATTTGCGCGAAGCGCTGAAAACGTTTTATAATAGCACCAGAGTAACGTGAAAATTAGACTTAACTTAAGGAGTGCATTATCATGAACAAGTACGAACGCATCCGCGCCGCCGTGGCGGGCGAGAAGCCCGACAAGCTGCCTTACGCCTTCTGGACCCACCTGCCCGGCATCGACCTCGATCCCGTCAAGCTGGCCGAGACGACGTATGACTTTTACAAAGAGTACGACCTTGACTTCATCAAGACGATGAACAACGGCATGTACGGCGTGGAGTGCTTCGGCTGCACCGTCGACTACTCTGAGATCGAAAAAGGCGGCGTGTCGAAGATCGTCACCACTCCGGTGAACGGTCCCGACGACTGGACAAAGCTCGAGCCGCTTTCGCTCGACAACCCCGTGCTGGCCCGCGAGCTGAAGTCGCTCGAACTGACCCTCGCCAAGGTGAAAAACGAGCACACCCCCGTGATCTTTACCGTTTTCAGCCCCCTCACCCTGGCCGACAAGATCAGCGGCAAGAAAGTGCTGGAGCACATCGCCCAGGGACACGGCGACAAAGTGAAAGCTGCGCTGTCCGTCATTGCAGACACCACCGCTCGCCTTTCGGCCCGTGCCATCGAGATGGGGGCCGACGGCGTGTTCTTCGCCTCGCAGATGAGCAGCTACGACAAGACCACCGATGCCGTGTACCGCGAGTACGGCAAGCCCTACGACATGCAGGTGCTTGCGGCCGCTAAAGACGGCTGGTTCAACACCATCCACGCCCACGGCACGAACATCATGTTCGACGTGCTCCGCGACTATCCCGTGAGCACGTTCAACTGGCACGTCGGCGAGTCGCTGCCCGAGCTGGCCGAGTGCTTCGATCTCAGCAGCAAGTGCCTGATGGGCGGCCTTGAGCGCATGGACATCACGAACGGCCGCAAAAACGAGCTGATCCACCAGATCTACACAGCGCTCACCTGCATGGGCGGCCGTCATCACATCCTCACCCCCGGCTGCGTCATGCGCTACCCGCTGGATACCGAGATGCTCGCGTTCGTCAAAAAAGCCAAGGACGACGTGGAAGCCGCTCTACGCGCGCAGGGAAAGCTGTAAAGATTCAAAGATAAATAAATCAGGCGCCGAAGGTTCGTCTTTCGGCGCCTGATTTTTGCCTGATGCAAATTATCCTGTCCTGATGTATGATAACTGTGTTCTGAAATTGTTTTGTCTGTTGAATGATAACGAACAGGGGGCATGTGTATGGATCGTCTGGCAGTGGAGCGGTGGATCACGGATCATTTTGCAGGACATTCCGGGAATGTGGTGACGGCGGAAATGGCGGCAGAGCATCCGCAGGTAGCGGGGCTGGTGATGTATGACGCGCCGCTGATGGGGGTGGCTGCGGCTGACGATCCTCTGTTCGAGCGCTACAAAAGCTGGGATGTGATCGCGCCGTTTCACATGACGCCTTGTGAATGGCTGCCGGGGGCGAAAAGCGTGCTCTCGCTGTTTTTCCCGCTCTCGCAGCGCGTGCGGGCGAGTAACCGCGGCGCGATCGACGAAACGTCGTATGAGTGGCTGTATGCGCGCATCGAGGGGCAGGCGTTCATCGCGGCGTTCTGCGCGGAGCTGGCGGAATGGCTGAAATCGTGCGGGGCGCGTGTCTGTGTGCCGGCGGCTGATCCACGTTTTGGCGTGGCGCGCGGCGGCGAGGGACCGCTGGCGAGCTATCCGGGTGCGCCGAAGGATCTGTTTGCCAGCAACTGGTCGGAGCGTCACGCGGCGTTTGCGGCGGGGCTGGGCACGTTCAGCCTGACGCGCGGGCTGATCACAAAGCGCGGCATGGCGGGGCGGTTCGGCAGCGTGATCGTCGATCTGCCGCTTGAGGTGTCGCCGCGTCCATACCGTGAGCCGTACGAGTACTGTATCCGCTGCGGGGCGTGCGCGCGCCGCTGTCCTGCCGGCGCCATTTCGCTGGAGCGGGGCAAGGAACAGGCACCGTGCAAGGCGTATCTTGGCCGCCAGAAGCAGCTCTATGCGCCGCGCTACGGCTGCGGCAAGTGCCAGACGGCCGTGCCCTGCGAGGCGGGCATCCCGATTGCTCCGCGGGCGTGATGCTCATGCGTGATTAATACTGTTCTTCGTTAAAACGGCTGAAAAGCATGAGCTGTCAGTATACGTAAAAATAGAACGGACCGGAGGTCTCCCTGCGGAGGCTCCGGTCCGTTTTTTTCGCTCGTTGAAGCTGTGCGAACTCTACAATTCGCCTCTTTTGTGCTTGGCATCGTAATCCCTGACAATGCCGCGAAGGGTAAAGGAGAGCAGCAGCAGTCCCACAAGGTTGGGCAGGGCCATGAGGCCGTTCAGCGTGTCAGAAATATCCCAGAGGCTGTTCAAAAACTCGTTGCCCTGCGCGCCGACAAACTGAGCGCCCGCCGCGCCGAACAGGATCAGGACGATCCAGATGACCTTCATAACTGGCTTGAACCACACGCCAAACAGGTACGTTGCCGCTGTTTCGGCGTACCAGTACCATCCCAGGATCGTGGAGAAAGCAAAGCACAGCAGGCCGAACGACAGCACATACTTGCCCACGGGGCCCATGGCGTTTTCAAAAGCCTGGAGCGTCAGCTGCGCGCCGGTCAGACTGGGGGAGCCGGTCAGCGTTCCGGTTGTGAGGATCACGAGGGAGGTCATCGTGCAGATCACGATCGTGTCCATGAACACCTCGAAAATCCCGTAGAAACCCTGCTGCACAGGATGATCGACGTTCGCCGTGGCGTGGACCATCGGCGCGGAGCCCATACCGGCTTCGTTGGAGAAAACGCCGCGGGCGATGCCGCGCTGAATGGCTTCCTTCACGCCCCAGCCTGCCAGACCGGCGGGGATCGTTTCCGGATTGTGGAACGCCAGATGGAACGCCTCGGCAAAGACCTTGACGATCTGTCCGGAGTAGCCGGCAAGCACGACGACGGCGCTAACGATGTAGAAAATCGCCATGAAGGGCACCAGATAGGTCGTCACGGTAGAGAGGCTTTTCAAGCCGCCGATGATGACCAGCCCGACGAGGACGGCAATAATGATGCCGCTGTACAGGTGATCGATGCCCCAGCCCATCGACAGCGCCTCGGCGGCGGAGTTTGCCTGAGTGGAAGCGCCGATGCCGAAGGAGGCCAGAAACGCAAACAGCGCGAAGATCACGGCCAGCAGCTTGCCCAGAAACTTCCAGGCTCCGCCGCGGTCGCCCAGACCGTGCTCGAGGATGTACATCGTGCCGCCGCGCCAGTCGCCGTGAGCGTCTTTGCGGCGGAAGTGAACAGCCAGCACGACTTCGCTGAACTTGGTGCACATCCCGAAGAAAGCCGAGATCAGCATCCACACCAGCGCGCCGGGCCCCGCCAGATGCAGGGCGGTCGCCACGCCGGCGATGTTGCCCGTGCCTACCGTGGCCGCCATGGCCGTGGCCATTGCCGCGAAGGGCGTGATCGACTTGTCGTGAGCGCTCTTTTTGCGGAAGCTGAACACCTCTGCCCAGGAAGCGAAGAAATAGCGCAGTTGCGGAGCTCCCAGCAAAAGCGTCAGCCAGACGCCCGTGCCCACCAGCAGGATGAGCACCGGAGCGCCCCAGACGAAACTGTTGACAGCGCCGTTCCATTCCATGATCGTTTTCATGGTCTCCATAAGATAACAACTCCTTTGCGCGATAAGATGACCGAAGAACAGAAACGGAAAAGTCCCAAGCGGGGATCAGACATCCGTGAAGGAGCCTCCGCGCTCTTCGACAATATTTTTCATCGATGAAATTATATCAAGAGACGATGGATTTCGTTACGATAATCTTTGTTTTTTTTAGAAAAAGATCGTAGAAAAATTCCGGCGCGCGCTGAGCTCGCTTTTTCGTCCGGCAGACAATCGCTCTCCCGCGGCTTACCGGCGTCTGAGCAAAAAACGAGGCGAAGTCTTTCCGATGCGGATGACTTCGCCTCGCTTTTATCATGAAAATCGGACCTGATTTTTAATTGCATATACGAAAGTTTTTCCATCGTTGATTGATTGTAACATGATGATGATGTTTAATAGAAAAAGAGCGTTATCAATTTCACAAGTAAGGAGCTGGTTCCAAATGATCGACTTGCGAAGCGACACGCTGACGCTGCCGGATGAGGCGATGCTGAAGACGGTGCTGACGGCGAAACTTGGAGACGACGGGCGTCTGGATGCTGAGGGGCGCGGTGAGGACGCGACGGTGAACCGTCTGGAGGACCTGGCGGCTGAGATGACCGGCAAGGAGGCCGGTCTGCTGTGCGCATCGGGTTCGATGGGCAATCAGGCGGCGGTGCTGACGTGGTGCCGTCCGGGCGATGTGGTGCTGATCAACGAGCGTCAGCATCTCGACCGCAGCGAGAAGACGGCGTTCGATCCGCGTTTCGGTCAGCTGAAAAAAGCGACGTACCGTCACGACGCGACGGAGCAGCCCGATCTGGCCAGTATGGAAGAGGCGCTGAAAAACAATCCTGTCAAGCTGCTCTATGTGGAAAACAGCCACAACTATTCCGGCGGCATGTGCATCACGCTTGAGCGCATGGCGGCGATCCGCGAGCTGGCTGACCGCTATAAAGTTCCTGTGCACATGGACGGCGCGCGTCTGTTCAACGCGGCTGAATACCTGGGCACGACGGTGAAGGAGCTGGCAAAGTACGTCGACTCGCTGATGTTCTGCGTTTCAAAGGGGCTGGGCGCGCCGGTCGGGTCGCTCGTGTGCGGCACCAAAGCGTTCATCAAAGAGGCCAAGGAGACGCGCAAGTATCTGGGCGGTGCGATGCGTCAGGCGGGCATCATTGCCGCGCCGGCGATCTACGCGCTGGAGCACAACGTGGCGCGTCTTAAGGAGGACCGCGAGAACGCGCAGCTGTGCGCCTCGCTGCTGAAGGATCTGAAAAAGACGCGCGTTCAGCCGGTGGTGCAGACGAACATCATGATGGTCGATACGGCAGGCTCAGGGGTGACGCCGGCGGAGTTCTGCGACCGCGCCAAGACGAAGGGGCTGTTCATCCGGCCGATCATCGGCACCTGGGTGCGGCTGGTCTTTTACAAGGGCATTACGCGCGACGACGCGGTGAAGGCGGCGGAGATCATCCGCGCGGTCGACGCGGAGCTGTAACTGTTGGAAACGCTGATAAAATACGTCATCTCCTGCGAAACGCTGCCCGAGGGGCTCCTCCAACGTACGGAAGTACGCCTAGGCGAGCCCCTTTCGGACAGGTTTCTTCGGATCTGACGCATTTTCTCAGGTTTCCTGCGTGCTGGTCTAATTCTGCATAATGGGATTAAATCAGCGTTTCTTATTATTTCGTTTCGGAAGGGGCGTTTTTGGTATGAAAATCGGCGGCAAGAAAATATCTCTGACGACGCAGGTCTTTGTGGCGATGATCCTCGGCTCGATCGCCGGGCTGGTGGGCGGCAAGACGATGACGCAGTTCGGCTTTATCGGCGACGTGTGGCTGAACTGCATCAAGATGATCGTGGTGCCGATGGTGCTGTGCACGATCGTGACGGGCATCATCTCGCAGGACAATCTTTCGGCGCTGCGGCGCGTGAGCGCGCGCATCATCGCCTATTACGTGGTGACGACGGTGCTGGCCTGCATCGTGGGCATCATTGTGGCGACGGTGCTCCAGCCGGGCAAGTTCGCCAACTTTGCGGGGCTTGCCACGCAGCAGATCAAGGGCAGCGCCGACATCACGTTTGCGGGCTTCGTCAAGGGGCTGTTCTCGACGAACATCATCGATACGTTCGCCAAGGGCAACATCGTGCAGACGCTGGTGATCGCCATCCTGCTCGGCATCGCTATCCTGCGCATCAAGAACCCTGAGCACAAGGCGGAGATGAAGCGCTGCTTCGAAGGCCTTACCAGCATGGTCTTCTCGCTCATCGGCATGGTCATGGACGTGTCGCCCATCGGCATTTTCTTCCTGATGGCCAACTCGTTCGGCAAGTACGGCGCTGGCATCTTCACCTCGATGGCCGTCCTCGTCGGTACGTACTATGCGGCGTGCCTGGTGCACGTGCTCGTCGTCTACGGCGGCTTCCTGATGATCTTCAAGCCGCACATGAATCCCTTCTCGTTCATCGCTAAGAGCGCTGACGTGTGGATCTACACGATCTCAACGTGCAGCTCGATCGCGACGATCCCCGTCAACATCAAGACGGCGAAGGAGAAGTTCGGCATTTCTGAGAGCATCTCAGGCTTTACCGTGCCGCTTGGATCCCAGATGAACACGGACGGCTCCGTGCTGCTGTACGCCTGCGTCATCCTCTTCATTGCGCAGATGATCGGCCAGACGATGTCGTTTGCGCAGCTGGCGCACGTCATTTTCATCTCGACTATCCTTTCGATGGGCGGCGCGGGCATCCCCGGCAGCGGCATCGTCAAGCTGATGGTCGTCGTCCAGTCGGCCGGCCTGCCGATCGAAGTGGTCGGCGTCATCGCGGCGTTCTACCGCCTGTTCGACATGGGCACGACGACGAATAACTGCCTGGGCGACCTGGTCGGCACGATCATCGTCGGCAAGGCAGAGGAGAAGTACGCCGAAAAAGAAGCGGCGTAAAATCCGCAGACATTCAACTGCAAAAAACGGCGGAACGCCGGGAGAGGATTTTCCCGCGGCGTTCCGCCGTTTTTTGTTATATGTGGAACAGTTATTCCGGCACGATCACAAAACGATCGCCGTCGGGCACGCGGCGCGTTTTCACGCCGTAAGCCTGTTCGATCGCCTCGGGGGCGAGGGCTTCTTCGGGGCATCCGGCGCGGATCACGCGGCCTTCGTGCATCAGCGCGACGGTGTCGGCGAAGCGGGCGGTCATGTTCAGATCGTGCAGCGTGACGACGGTGATCAGTTTTTTTTCGGCTGTCATCTCGCGCACGATGCGCAGTGCCTCGAGCTCGTTGGGCAGATCGAGGTTGGCCGTCGGCTCGTCGAGCAGCAGCAGCTTGGGATCGCCGGCCAGAGCCTGCGCCAGCATGACCATGCGGCGCTGACCGCCGCTCAGTTCCGTCAGCAGACGGCCGGACAGATGGCCGACGCGCAGCCGGTCGAGCACGGTGCGCGCCCGTTCCAGCTCAGCCGGGGCAACTTTCAGCGTCAGAGCGTGGAGCCGGCCCAGCAGAACAGTCTCCATCACCGTCAGCCGTGCCGGCTCGCCGCTGTCCTGCACCATCGCGCCGATGGCGTGCGCGCGGGCATGGGCCGACATGCGCGCGATCTCCGTGCCGTTCAGGGCGATCGAACCGCGCGGCCGCAGACGGCCGGAAATGCACTTCAGCAGGGTCGATTTGCCGGCGGCGTTGGCGCCGAGGATTGCCGTGACCTCGCCCGATTTGGCCTCGAACGTCACACCTTCGAGCACAGCGCGTTTGCCGTAGGAGAACGAAACGTCCTGCACGCGCAGTGTCATTGGTATCGCCTCCCGCGCAGTGCCAGCGCGAAGAAGAACGGCACGCCCGTGAGCGCCGTGATCACGCCGATGGGGAAGATAGCGCCGTTCACGACCGACTTGCTGACGGCGGAGGCGGCACAGAGGATGAGCGCGCCGCACAGCGACGACAGCGGCAGATAAAACCTTTGATCGTCGCCGGCCAGCGCGCGGGCGATGTGCGGCCCGGCCAGGCCGACAAAGCCGATCGTGCCGGTGAAGCACACTGCCGAGGCCGTCAGCAGCGAGACGATGAAGAACGCGCGCGTTTTCAGGGCGCCAGTGTTCACGCCCAGGCTTTCCGCCTTTTCGTCGCCGAGCAGCAGCGCCGTGTAGCGCCAGGCGTCGCGCAGCGTCAGCGGCAGGCAGACGGCGAGGATGCCGCCTGTAACGGCCAGTTTGGGCCAGGCGGCCTTTTGTAGCGAGCCGAACGTCCAGAAGACGATGGCCTGAAGATCGCCCTCGGTGGCGAAAAACTGGAGCAGCGCCTGCAGCGCCTGAAACAGAAACAGCAGCGCGATGCCGGCCAGGATCATCGCCGAGGAGCCGCTGCCGCGCGACCGCCCGAGCACGGCGACGAGCGCACAGACGAGAGAAGCGAACGCGAATGAGAGTGCCGGTACGGTGTACTCGGGCGGCAGCGCGGCAATGTGGAGATCGAGCACGATCGCCAGTGAAGCGCCGAACGCCGCGCCTGCGCCGACGCCGAGCGTGTAGGGACTGGCCAGCGGATTGGCGAGGATGGTCTGCATCACCGCGCCCGCCAGCCCCAGAGAGGCGCCCACGCACATGGCCGTGAGCGCGCTCGGCAGCCGCAGCGACCACACGACCGCTCGCGCTGTGGGGGAAACACTTCCCGGCGCAAAGATGGCCGAGAGCACGTCGCCGGCGCTCAGACCGGCCGCGCCGGTAGAGATGTCGCGTACCGCTGCCAGTGCGACCAGCAGCGCGGCAAACGCCAGGAGCAGCAGTCTGCGCCGGCTGCTCCTGGCGTATTCGCTGAACAAGCTGCTCATCTATTTGTCCAGCGTGACCATCAGCGTGCCGGTGAGCGGCACGGGGAAAAATTTCTCGTAGAATTCGGCCAGCGTCGCGCGGGGATCGAGATCGGCAAAAGCCTCGGGGTGGATCATCTTTGCGACGAACTGGATGCCCGCGGCGTCGAAGATGTGGCGCGAGAGGTCATGATACAGCGCGCCCATGCGGCGGTTCTTCACCGCGCTCAGGCCTTCCCAGCCGGGGCGGCTCATGTAGCCGGCCAGCTGAGCGCGCGCGCGATCTTCATTGGCTTCGTAGCCCAGACCGACGTTCAGCGCCGCGTCGCCGCGGTAGTTGCCGGCGAAGATGATCACCTCAGGATCGGATGCCAGCACTGCCTCGCGGCTGATCGGCGCGTCCGAGCCCGGCACCAGGTCGCGGGCGATGTTCGTCCCTCCGCACCTGTCGATGATCGCGCCCCACATCAGCTTGCCCCAGCTGCTGCCCACGGCCGCGGGGCCGCTCTTGTCGCCGCTGAATTCCATATAGACTCGCGGATGCGTCGTCAATTTTGCGGCGCGCTCGTATACCTTGTTCACATTGGCCTGATACCAGTCGGCGAGAGAATGCGCGCGAGCTTCCTGACCCATGATGCGGCCGAACAGCAGCGTGCTTGCGACGTGATTTTCTATCGTTTGATCGTGATAATCCACGAACACAACGGGAATGCCGGCTTCGGCGAGGCGCTTCACCTCGTCGGGGATCTTCTTGGCGTCGTTCTTCGCGGCGAAAACGACATCAGGTGCGAGCGTCATGACGGCTTCGACGTTGAACGTGTTCTTGGGGATGTAGCCCACGTCGGCGATCGAATCGATCTGCGGAAAACGCGCCGCAAAAGCATCCCAGGTCGACTGGCGGCGTCCTTCCCAGTACTTGCGCGCCCATCCGACGACTTTGTTCAGCCCTTCCGCGCCGGTCGCGGCGACGTATTCTTCAAAGTTGAACGTCAGCACGACACGCTGCGCGGGCGCTTCGACGCTGACTTCGCGGCCGAGGATGTCGGTGACGGTGATTTTTTCGGCGAACGCGCCGGAGCAGAGCGCTGCAAGCAGGACGAGCGCGGCGGGCAGTTTTTTCATCATGATCGATCTCCTTTTGTGCGAAAAATTTTAATTTACGTGTTACGATTCGCACGTTCATTATAGCACGAAATCAAAAATGCGTAACTATGGATCGCGCTCCAGATTAAAAAAATTGGAGAAAGCCACAGTGCTGTGCGCTGTGATTTTGTGTTAATATCAAAGGCATGATGCACGAAACGTGCGAAAGGAGACGTTATCCCATGAAAAAAAGACTGTGCGCGGCGCTGGTCCTGAGCCTTGCGGCTGCGTCGTTCCCTGCCTGGGGAAAAGCGGCGATGCCGCAGGAGGAGTTTCTGACGTACTGCGCCACGGGCAAGCTGTCGGAAGTGAGCAAGGGCGTTCGGCGCAAGGCTGATGTGGACCTTGTGGAGCCTTCGGGCCTGAGTCCGCTGCTGTGCGCCGCCCGCGAGCAGGACGACCCGCGCGTGATCGAATATCTTATCTCGAAGGGCGCTCAGGTGAACAAGCCCAACTCGCAGGGCCTCTCGCCGCTGATGATGGCGGCAATGTCGAATCCGCGCGTGAAGATCGCACAGGCGCTCCTGAACCGGGGCGCTGATCCGCGTCAAACCGACCTCACCGGCAGCACGGCAGCGCTGCTGGCCGCGCGCCACAGCCGCAGCGAGGCGGTGCTTTCAGCGCTGCTGGCTGCCGCTCCCGACACGCTTGAACGCGCTTCGTCGACCGGCCAGACGCCGCTGATGGCCTCGGCGCAGAACGAACGGCCCGAGATGGCGAAACTGCTCCTCAGCCGCGGCGCCGATCCCGGCCGCACCGACCACGAAGGCCGCACCGCGCTCAGCTACGCTGCCGGCAACAAAAATACCGCGGTGCTCCGCCTGTTCCTCGACCTTCCCGGCGCGAAGATCAACCAGGGCGACGAGCGCGGCATGTCACCGCTGATGTACGCGATCCGTGCCAACAACGCCGAGGCTGTGAAGCTGCTGCTCGACAGGGGCGCGAACGTGAACACCCGCTCGCGCGACGGCTTCTCCGCCGCGGAGATGGGGCGCAACAAGCCTGATCTGGCGCATTTCTTCCCCGCGCCGAAAAAGTCTCAGACGCGCTATACAGCGCCCCGGCGCACTGTGTCAAGATCGTCTTCGACGGCAAAGAGCACCCCGAAAAAGACCTCATCCAGGCGCAGACGGAAGTAACGCGAGAAGGTAAAAACGATGAAGATGAAAAAGCTGCAAGTGCTGTTCCTGGCGGCGCTGCTGGCCCTGGCGAACTTTTCGCTGACAGCGGCGGCAGCGCAGCGGGCGGACGAGTTCAGTTCAGTGGTCACCGGCGTCAACGAACACGGCTCGCTGATCCTGGCACTTCCTGCCGAGGATATGCACAAGAATACTGCCATCACTCAAGACGATCTGGTGAACGTGTCGCTCAACGGGCACAGCTGGACCGATGTCCCCGTCGTGCGCCGCTACACCGAAGTGGCGGCCGGCTTCCCTATGCTGATCGAGCGAAGCGGCAAACTGCTCTTGGCTTTCAGTTACGGTTCGTATGCTCAGCAAGCGGGACTGTATCACGAAGAGGGCACGACGTGGAAGCTGAACGACGGCGTTGACTTTGCTGCCCTGCCGGTACGCGTGACGCTGGCGAAAAAAGGCGCCTATGCGGCCACACGGCAGATGCGCCTGCATGCCACGGACAAACGTGGGGATTACGCCAGCGACGAGATCTTCGCCAACTTCCGCGTCGTCAGGGGCGGCAAGCTGGGCACGAATGCCCTGTACCGCTCCAGCATCCCGTCGAGCAACGTCAGACCGCGCGCGCCCTATGCCGACCGCCTTGCCGCGGAAGCCGGGGTGAAGACGTTCCTCAATCTCGCCAATCCTCCAGCGACCTTGAAGCAGAACATGCAAAGCCCCAAGTGCCAGTCGCCGTATTACCGCTCCGTCTGGAAGGCCGGCGGTGTCATCACTGAAGCGCTTCCGGCCGTGTTCGACCGGCCGTCATTCAAAGCGGGGCTGGCGCGGCAGCTGCGCTTTATGATCTCTCGTCCGGGGCCGTATCTCGTTCATTGCGCTGAGGGCAAGGACCGTGCCGGATTTGTCGCCTTTTTGCTGGCGGCGCTGATGGATGCCTTGCGTGCCGAGCTTGAGCATGACTACGGCGAGAGCTTCGTCAACTACTATCACCTCACTCCCGGCGAACGCCGCTATTCCCATCATGTGACTGCGGGCATCAACTACTTCCTGCGCGTCATCGGCGCCGCCGAAGACAGCCAGCACCCTGCTGCCCAGGCGGAAAGCTACATTCGCGGCATCGGCCTTTCGGAAGCCGAGATCGCGCAGCTGAAAGACCATCTTGGCAGAACCTGGCCCGTTGAAAAGCAGTGATACTGTCTCGCGAGTAAAAAACTAATCGCGCACGAGTATAAAACGAGCGATGAAAAGCGGCCTGCGCCGTTTCTCATCGCTCGTTTTGCATCACGTGGAACACTTATGGAAGCGCTGATTAAATCCCGTTATGCAGAATGTGACCAGCGCACAGGAAACCTGAGAAAATGCGTCAGATCCGAAGAAACCTGTCCGCAAGGGGCTTCGGAGGCGTACCCCTGTACGTTGGAGAAGCCCCTCGGGCAGTGTTTCGCAGGAGATGACGTATTTTATCAGCGTTTCTTTATCTTCCGATAAAAGTGTTCCACGTGGAGCAGAATATCGTTTCAGAAAAACTACATCTTCCTGCCGAACTCATACGCGCCCTTCAGCATGGCGCTGAACTTTTCGTCTTTGTCGATCCGTTCCATGCTCGCGCCGCCGCCGGAGTACACGCCGGCAAAACGCGACTGCGGGAAGCAGGCGATCCAGCCTTTCAGCCCGTTCACGGCCGTTTCGTACACCTCGTTGCCGTCCTCGGCCGACGTGGTCACGAGATACACGTCGCGGAAGCGGTATTCCTGAGGAAACAGCGGATTGCAGCGGTCAAGCAGCGTCTTCAGTTGGCCGCTGAGCTCGTAGTAATAGATCGGCGTAGCGAACACGAGCACGTCGGCGTCGCGCACTTTTTCAGCGATTGCGGGCGCGTCGTCTTTGATGACGCATGTGAGCGTTTTCTGGCAGGCCAGACAGCCCCGGCAGAAGCGGATGTCCCTGTCCTTCAGCGAGACGAACTCCACGTCGCAGCCGGCGCTGCGCGCGCCGCGCTCAACCTCGCGGGCGAGGAGCTCCGAGTTGCTGTTCGGACGCAGGCTCGATGAAACGATCAAAACTTTTTTCCCCATAGTTGTTTTCCCCCTGTTGTGTTCTGCCCGCGCAGCGCGGGCGATCCCGTCTATTCTACATGAGGCATGGCGCCCTGTCGAATAGACGGTTTCGATAGCCGGACATATCCAGAGAGAATAGCTGCAAATTGTTATAATTGTTCTGACTTTTTGATAAAATTCAGCGTCCGTCGTTGACATGGATGCGGCCGCGGCGGTATACTTCATCCTATCGTATTCATTTTTAGCGCCAGGAGCGTATCCGGATGTACAACGTCAGCTTTTACGCAGCCGAATATTATTGCTTTTACTTTTTTGGAGCTTCCAGAAAGGTGATTTTGTGCTGCCCAAAAGCTGATGGTTAACGAATCCCCGTTCCACCAGACGCCCGTAAAAGGGAAATAAAGGCCGTGCAGGATCATCGCACGGCCTTATTTTTTTGCATGAATTTGTTTTATTTTCAGGGAGGAGAATGTATCATGATTGCAGTATTGAAGGGCGGCGTCAGCGATGAGCAGAGAGAGAACCTGTGCCGGTGGTTCGAGAGCATCGGCCTGAGCTGCCATGTGAGCAAGGGCGAGTTCCATACCATCATCGGCCTGATCGGCGACGTGAGCAAGGTCGATATCGAGATGCTCGAGAGCCTGTCGATCATCGAGCGCGTGACGCGCATCAGCGATCCGTTCAAGAAGGCCAACCGCAAGTTCCACGAGGAACCGACGATCGTCGACGTGGGCGGACGCAAGTTCGGCGGCGGATATTTCCAGATCATCGCCGGCCCCTGCTCGGTGGAGAGCGAAGAGCAGATCATCACGGTCGCGCGCGCTGTCAAGGCTTCGGGAGCTACATTGCTGCGCGGCGGCGCCTTCAAGCCGCGCACGTCGCCCTACGCGTTTCAGGGACTGCACGGAGAGGGCATCAAGCTGCTGCTGGAAGCTAAAAAGGACACAGGGCTGCCCGTCGTCTCCGAGATCATGAACATCAACGACCTCGACCTGTTCGCTGACGTCGACGTGCTTCAGGTGGGCGCTCGCAACATGCAGAACTTTGACCTGCTCAAGGAGCTGGGGCACTGCGACAAGCCCATCCTGCTCAAGCGCGGACTGGCCAACACGCTTAAGGAGCTGCTGATGAGCGCCGAGTACATCATGGCCGGCGGCAACGAGAACGTGATGCTCTGCGAGCGCGGCATCCGCACGTTCGAGACGTATACCCGCAACACGCTCGACGTGTCGGCGGTGCCCGTGCTGCACGAGTACACGCATCTGCCCGTGATCGTCGATCCCAGCCATTCCACCGGCTATGCGCGCTACGTTTCCTCGACGGCGCTGGCCTCGACGGCGGCGGGCGCTGACGGCCTGATCATCGAAGTGCACAACGATCCGGCGCACGCGCTGTGCGACGGCGCGCAGTCGCTGACGCCCGAACAGTTTGACGGGCTTGCGAAAAAGATCGTCAGAGTGCGCGAGGCGATCGCATGAAGACGATCGGCATCGTCGGTCTGGGGCTGATCGGCGGTTCGTTTGCCCGCGCCTACAAGGCCGCGGACGCGGAATTCACCGTCTACGCCGCCGATAAGGACGCTTCGACGCTGGCTTTTGCGCGGCTGATGGGTGCCATCGACGGCGAGCTGACGCGCGAAACGCTGCAAGCGTGCGACTGCGTGCTGGTGTGCCTGCACACGGCGCTGTCGTGCGCGTGGCTGGAGGAGAACGCGCCGTTCATCCCCGCAGCGGCGATGGTGATCGACTGCTGCGGCATCAAGCGCCGCATCTGCGAGACGGGCTTTCGTCTGGCGAAGCAGTACGGCTTTGAGTACGCGGGCGGCCATCCGATGGCGGGCACCCACCGCTGGGGCTTCAAAAACAGCTCGGCGAACATGTACCGCGGCGCCAGCTTCGTCGTGGTGCCCCGAGTTTACGACGACGTGATGCTGCTTGAGCGCATCAAGAGCTTCGTCATGCCGGCGGGCTTCGGCCGCATTGCCGTGACCACGGCAGAGAAGCACGACCGCCTGATCGCCTTCACGTCGCAGCTGGCGCACGTCGTCAGCAACGCTTACATCAAAAGCCCCACGGCGCGCGAACACTCCGGCTTTTCGGCCGGCTCGTACCGCGACCTGACGCGCGTGGCCTGGCTGAATCCGACGATGTGGGCCGATCTGTTCCTGGAAAACAGCGACAATCTGCTCTTCGAGATCGATCAGATCATCGGCGAGCTGCAAAAATACCGCGACGCGATCGCTCAGCGCGACGAACAGGCCCTGTGGGACCTGCTTGAAGAGGGGAGAGTCACGAAAGAGGAGGTGGACGGCTAGATGAACAGCGTCACCGTCAGCACGCCGTCAAAAAAATACTACGTCCACACGGGCGCCGAGCTGCTGAGCGCGGCAGGCGAGATCGCTGCACCCCTGCGCGGGGCCGGCAAGGCGCTGATCGTCAGCGACTCCAACGTCGCGCCTCTGTACGCCGAGCGCGTCCAGAAATCACTTGATCATGCCGGATTCACGCACCGGCTGCACGTCATCCCAGCCGGCGAGCAGTCGAAGAACATCCATTCTCTGTTCCCTCTCCTCAATGCCATGGCCTCCTTCGGCATGACGCGCGCTGACACGGTGTTTGCCCTCGGCGGCGGCGTCATCGGCGACATGGGCGGCCTGGCTGCTTCGCTGTACATGCGCGGCATCGGCCTCGTGCAGCTGCCAACCTCGCTGCTGGCAGCCGTCGATTCGTCCGTGGGCGGCAAAACGGCGATCGACCTCGACGCGGGAAAGAACCTCGTCGGCACGTTCTATCAGCCCGACCTCGTGCTGTACGACACCGACACGATCGCTACGCTGCCTGCCGAGCAGCTGGCCAACGGCTTCGGCGAGATCGTCAAGACGGGCATGATCCGCGACGAGCGGCTCTTTAAAGCCTCGGCCGTCGAAAAAATCGACGCGGCCGCAATCGCGAACCTCGTGCACCGCTGCGTGGAGATCAAGCGCGACGTGGTGCGCAGCGACGAGAAGGAGACCGGCCTGCGGATGATCCTCAACTTTGGGCACACGTTCGGTCACGCCGTGGAAAAGTGCAGTAATTTCAGCATCCCGCACGGCTTCTGCGTGGCTGTCGGCATGGCGCTGATCACGGCCGCATGCGTCAAACGCCGCATCTGCGAGCCCGAAGTGTACTCGCGCCTGGTCGCGGCGCTGCGTGCCCGCGGCTTGCCGGCTGCCACCCGGTACAGCGCTGACGATCTGTTTGCAAGTATGATGGCCGACAAAAAGCGCGCCTCGAACACCGTCACGCTCGTTCTGCCGCGCGAGATCGGCGTGGTCGAACGCCGCAAGGTGATGCTCGACGAGGCCCGAGAATTCCTTGAAGAGGGCCTTGAACTGACGAGAAATGCTCAGGAGGCGGTCGCATGAACGTAATGCTGGCGCCTGTTCCTCTGAACGGAACGATCCGTGCGATCCCGTCCAAGTCGCACGTGCACCGCCTGCTCATCTGCGCTGCGCTGGCCGATCGTTCTCTTTCGCTGCCGTGCCGCGTTGTTTCTAATGATATCCGCGCTACGATCTCCTGCCTGAACGCGCTTGGAGCGCATCTGGAACTTGAGCACGGGGGCATTGCTGTTGTCCCGATACGGCGCGCACCGAGCTCTGCCGAGCTCGATCCTGGAGAAAGCGGCTCGACGTATCGTTTTTTCACGCCGCTTGCCGCTGCCTTGGGAATGGATACGCGCTTTACGCTGCACGGCAAGCTGCCCTCGCGGCCGATGGATGATCTGTGGCGCGAGATGGAAGCTCATGGCGTGACGATAGCCGGCAAAGGTACGGAAAAAACGACGCTGCGCGGCAAGCTGACGCCCGGCGAGTACAGTCTGTCAGGCGGCGTGTCGTCGCAGTTTTTCTCGGGGCTGCTGTTTGCGCTGCCGCTGCTTGACGGCGACAGCCGCATCGTCGTGACCGACCATCTGGAATCTGCGGGGTATGTTGAGATGACGCGGGCGGCGCTTGCGGCGTTCGGGGTGCGCGCAGCCTTTGACGGCACAGCCTTTTCCATTCCCGGCAACCAGAAATACACAGCTCCTGTTCAGCTTTGCCCTGAGGGAGACTGGTCAAACAGTGCCTTTTGGCTGTGCGCTGCTGCTGCCCGCGGTTCAATGACAGTGACGGGGCTGTCGCTGCCATCGCGTCAGGGCGACAGCGCAGTGGTTGAGATCCTGCGCCGCTTTGGTGCCGACGTGACTCTAAAGGGAGACGCGCTTTCCGTCAGCGCCCGCCCGCTGCGCGGCGTCACCGTGGACGTGGGGGAAACGCCTGATCTCGTTCCTGCCCTTGCTGTCGCGGCTGTCGCTGCCACGGGACAGACGGTGCTGGAGAATGCCGGCCGGCTGCGCCTGAAAGAAAGCGACCGTATCGCCACGGTCTGTGCGGCAGTCAATGCTTTAGGCGGCTGTGCTCGCGATGCCGGCGACGCTATCGTCATTGAAGGCGGTGCAGAACTGCGCGGCGGCGTGGTCGACGCAAGCGGCGATCACCGCATCGCGATGCTCGGAGCCATGCTGGCGGCGCAATGCAGGGAGCCCGTGACGATCCTCGGGGCGCAGGCAGCTGATAAATCCTACCCCGGTTTTTTTGACGATGTGACAGCCTTGGGCGGCATCGTCACGACAAGGGAGGCATAGGCGATGGGCTCTTCATGGGGCCGGCGCATCCGCGTGTCGATCTTCGGACAGTCGCATTCGGCCGGCATCGGCGCGGTGGTCGAGGGGCTGCCGGCGGGATTCCCCGTCGATATGGACCGCCTTGCGGCGTTCATGGCGCGCCGCGCGCCGGGGAAAAGCCCGCTTTCGACGCCGCGAAAGGAAGCCGACGCGCCGGAGTTTTTGTCGGGAGTTGCGAACGGGCGGCTGTGCGGCGCTCCGCTGGCGTTTGTGATCCGCAACACGAACGTGAGGCCGGGCGATTATACTGAATTTATCGACGTGCCGCGCCCCGGACATGCCGACTGGACGGCCGCGGTCAAATACGGCGGATTTCAGGACGCTTCCGGCGGCGGACACTTTTCCGGGCGGCTCACCGCGCCGCTGACGGCTGCCGGCGGCATTTGCATGCAGATACTGGAGTCGATGGGGATCTTCATCGGCGCGCATATCCTTTCGATCGGCTCTGAACGCGGCCGCGCCTTCGACCCCGTGAGCGTGAGCAAGGCCGATCTCGACGCCCGCGTTTTTTCGCCGCTGACGGTGCTCGATGCGGCGGCGGGGGAACGAATGGCTGCCGTGATCGAAGCGGCGCGGTCTGAAAGCGATTCCGTCGGCGGCGTGGTCGAATGCGCTGCTGTCGGCCTGCCTGCCGGCGTTGGCGAGCCGATGTTCGACGGGCTGGAAAGCGCGATCGCGCAGATTGTCTTCGGCATCCCAGCTGTCAAGGGCGTGGAGTTCGGTGCAGGCTTCGAAGCTGCTCGGATGAGGGGCAGCGAGCACAACGACCTGTTCGTGAACAGCGGCGGGCAGGTGCGCACGTCAAGCAACAATCACGGCGGCAGCCTGGGCGGCATCTCAAGCGGCATGCCGCTGATCTTCCGTGCTGCGTTCAAGCCCACGCCGTCGATCGGGCGCGTGCAGAAAACGCTGAACGTGAAGACGATGACCCCGGCGGAGCTGACCATCAAAGGCCGTCACGACCCGTGCATTGTGCTGCGCGCCGTGCCCGTCGTCGAAGCCGCCTGCGCGGTCGCCCTCTGCGACGCCCTGCTGCCCGGCGACTATGCCCCGTTAAAGTTTTAATTCAAAACCTTTAACACAAAGGCCCAAGACCCGAAGAAGAAAAATGAGATTCGTTCCTGCCCGGCATGCTCCATCGAGCACGGCGTCTTCTCAAAACTTTTTTCCATGTTTTTCCTTTGTGCCTTCGTGTCTTTGTGTCTTCGTGTCGGCTTTGAAGTTTTACGAATCTGATTTTTGCAAAGGAGCCAGCAAATAATGGACATGAAAGATTTCCGCGCCCAGATCGACGAGATCGACGGCGGCCTCATCGACCTCATCACCCGCCGCTTTGCCGTCGTGCGCGACATTGCCGCCTACAAGGCGAAGAACAACATCCCCATCTACGATCCCGCGCGCGAGCGCCAGAAGCTGAACGACCTCGCCAATTCCGTCGGCGAGGAGCTTGCTCCGGCGATGGACGCGCTGTTCTCGCTGATCTTCGACCTCAGCCGTTCCGAGCAGAACCGCATCTTTGCCGGCCCGTCGCCGATCAAGTCGGCCATCCAGCTGGCCCTCGCTAACACGCCTGCGCAGTTCCCGATGCGGCCGCTCGTCGCCTGCCAGGGCGTGGAGGGCGCGTACTCGCAGATGGCCTGCGAGCGCATCTTTCCTTCCGGCAGCATCATGTACTTCAATTATTTTGAGAACGTCTTTGCCGCTGTCGAGCAGGGGCTGTGCCGCTACGGCATCCTCCCCATCGAAAACAGCACTGCCGGATCGGTCAACCGCATTTATGACCTGATGATGGAGCACAGCTGCTATATCGTGCGCAGCTGCCGCGTCAAAGTCGATCACTGCCTGCTCGCCAACCCGGGCGCGAAGCTGGAGGACATCAGGGAAGTTGTCTCGCACGAACAGGCCCTTGCCCAGAGCCAGGCGTTCATCAAGAGCATCGGCGCCAAGCCGATCCCTGTCAAGAACACGGCCGCCGCGGCGCAGATGGTGCATGACTCCGGCCGCAAAGATCTGGCCGCGCTGTCGTCGCGCAGCTGCGCCGAACTGTACGGCCTAAACTGCCTCAAAGCATCCGTGCAGGACGCCGGCAGCAACTTCACCCGCTTCATCTGCATCAGCAAGAACCTGGAGATCTACCCCGGCGCCAACCGCACCAGCCTGATGATGACCATCCCGCACCGCCGCGGCGCGCTGTCGCATGTGCTTTCGCGCTTCAAGGCCCTCGACATCAACCTCAACAAGCTGGAGAGCCGCCCGCTCGCCAACAGCGATTTCGAGTTCATGTTCTACTTCGACATCGACTGTTCCGTCTACAACGACTCGTTCCTGCGCGTCTTCGACGATCTGCAGGGGGCTGTGACGACGCTCAAGTATCTGGGAAGCTACTCCGAGGTCGTGTAGATGAAGCGCTTCGGCCTGATCGGCCGCGTCCTCGGACACAGCTTTTCCCCCGCCATCCACGCGATGATCGCGGATTACGAGTACAAGCTCTATCCGCTCGAACCGGAGCAGCTTGACGATTTTCTGCGAAATACCGACTGCGACGGCTTCAACGTCACGATCCCGTACAAGCTTGACGTGATGCGCAGCTGCGCCCGCCTCTCTTCGCGCGCGCGGGCGATCGGCTGCGTCAACACGCTCACCCGCCTGCCGGGCGGCTCATGGCGCGGCGATAACACAGACTGGGACGGCTTTCTCGCGCTGCTCGGCAGCGATGCCAGTGAGTTTTACGGCTGCCCTGCGCTCGTGCTCGGCTCAGGCGGCGCGTCGCGCACCGTCTGCGCGGCGCTGAAGGAATGCGGCATCCCGTTTGCGGTCATTTCACGAAACGGTCCTGACAATTATGAAAATCTCGACCGGCACGCTGACGCCGAGCTGTTGATCAACACCACGCCCGTCGGCATGTACCCGCACAACGGCGAGTCGCCAGTCGATCTGCGGCTGTTCCCGCGTCTGCGCCTCGTCCTTGACGTGATCTACAACCCAGCCCGCACAGCGCTGATGCTCCAGGCCGACGAGCTCGGCATCCCCGCCCGCGGCGGCCTGCTCATGCTCGCCGGTCAGGGCGTGCGCGCGGCGGAGCTGTTCCTCGGCCGCGAACTGCGCGAAGATCTTGCCGAAGAAATTGCCGCGAAGATCGAACGCTCAACGAAGAACATCGTCCTCATCGGCATGCCCGGCTGCGGCAAGACGACGACCGCCCGCGCACTCGGAAAGCTGACCGGACGCGAGGTCGTCGACATCGACGCGGCTATTGAAGCGCGCGCCGGGAAAATGATCCCGGACATCTTTGCCCGGCAGGGAGAAGACGCTTTCCGCGCCCTCGAGACCGAAGTGCTGGCCGAAGCGTCAAAGCGCAGCGGCACTGTGATCGCTGCCGGCGGGGGTGTCGTCACGCGGGCGTGCAATCTGCCCCTTTTGCGTCAGAACAGCACTGTCGTGTACCTCGACCGACGCGGCGCACTTCCTGTCGCCGGCCGGCCCGTGTCGCAGAGCAAAGGCGTTGAGACGCTGCGGGCGGAGCGTGAGCCGCTCTACCGCGCCTGGGCCGATCTCATCGTGACCAGCGGCGCGACCGCGCCCCTGACAGCTCAAAAGATCAAGGAGGCATTGCAGCTGTGAAACTGCTCATCATCAACGGTCCCAACATGAACATGCTGGGCGTTCGCGAGCCGGGGATCTACGGCCGCGAGACCCTTGCCGACCTGGAGGAGATGATCCGCACCCACTGCGCTGCTCGCGGCGTGTCGTGCGAGTTCTTCCAGAGCAACCACGAAGGTGCCATCGTCGACCGCATCCAGGCCGCGCTTGGGAACATCGACGGCATCGTCATCAACCCGGCCGCCTACACCCACACCAGCATCGCCATCCCCGACGCACTGCGCGCCGTCGGCATCCCGGCGGTGGAAGTCCACGTCAGCGACATCGCTTCACGCGAGTCGTACCGCCATATCAGCTATACCAAAGAGGCCTGCGTTGCCCAGATCGCCGGGAGAGGCCTGAAAGGCTACCTCGACGCGGCTGACCTGCTGATCGATCTGCCGCGGGATAGGGTATAATAAACGCAGACATCCATTCTCTGACTGAGGGGGCATTTTCATGAATCCACAGCATGCGCGGCTCATGGCGGCGGCGATCGAGTACGACCGCGGCGATGCCAGGCGCATCCAGCACTTTGTCAAAGTCCACGATCTGGCGGCGGCGATCGGCGCGCTTGAAGGGCTGGAGCCGGAAGCTCAGTTTGTGCTCGAAACGGCGGCGATCCTGCACGACATCGGCATCCACCAGGCGGAAGTGGTGCATCACAACGGACACGGCAAATATCAGGAGATCGAGGGGCCGATCGTGGCGGAGCGCATTTTGCGCGACCTGGGTGGCTACACGGAAAGCGAGATCGAGCGCGTCAAGTTCCTGATCGGCCATCATCATACGTATGACGGCGTGGACGGGATCGACTGGCAGATCCTGCTTGAAGCGGATTTCCTCGTCAACGCCTACGAGGGCAGCAAGGCCGCGGCCGTGCCGGGCATGAGGGAAAAGGTGTTCCGCACGAAGACGGGGCTCGCGTTCCTCGACGCGATGTTCGATTCGTCTGCCTATAATCCGCCGCCTGATCTGCCGTAACTGCACAATAAAGCTGCAAAAAAGCACTTCATCGTGAATTTTTCGCGATGAAGTGCTTTTTTGCAGCGTATTCAGTTACAGTCCCAGGTACAGCTTGTACAGCGCCTGCGTGCCGTCGTTTTCGCAGCCCTTGTCGGCGAGCGTGCGGTAGAGCTTGTCGGCCAGCTCCAGGCCGGGCAGTTCGATCTTCATTTCTTTCGCGCACTCAAGGGCGATGCCCATGTCCTTGATGAAGTGCTTGACGTAGAACCCGGGCGCGAAGTCGCCTTTCAGCATCCGCGGGGCGAGGTTGGTCATCGAGAAGCTGCCGGCCGCGCCGCCGGAGATGCTCGACAGCACCAGCGCCGGATCGAGACCCGCGGCCTTGGCGTAGGCGAGCGCTTCGCACACGCCCATCATGCCCGAGGCGATGGCGATCTGGTTGGCCATCTTGGTGTGCTGGCCCGCGCCCCACGTGCCCTGGAGCTTCCACTCCTTGCCCATGGCGGCGAAGAGCGGCTGCGCGCGGTCGAAGGCTTCTTTTTCGCCGCCGACCATGATCGTCAGCGCGGCATTGCGCGCGCCAACGTCGCCGCCGGAAACGGGCGCGTCGATCGCCTGTCCGCCCAGCTCCGCGGCGCGGCGTCCGATGCGGGCTGCCAGCAGCGGCGATGAGGTGGTCATGTCGATGACCAGCTTGCCGGCGGAAAATCCGGCGAACAGTCCGTTTTCGCCGAAGTAGACCTGCTCAACGTCTTTCGGATAGCCGACGATGGTGATGACAGCGTCGCACTGCTTCATCACCTCGGCGGGCGTGTCGGCCCACTGGGCTCCGGCGGCGACTACCGGGTCGGCGCTCTTTTTCGTGCGGTTATTAACGACGAGTGAAAAGCCTGCTTTCATCAGGTTGCCTGCCATTGAGCGTCCCATCACGCCCATGCCGACGAATCCGATTTTTTTCAGTGTCATTGCGTATTCGCTCCCTTGAAAAAAAGTGATATTGGTGCTGAAACTGGTTCCAGTATAGCACGTTTAGCGGGAAAATTCCTTTTGCCTGGCGCGCCCGGGGAAAAAGAATGATATAATGACGGAAATTTGCGAACATTTTGAGACCGGAGGCGCATCTCTATGGAATTTCGACTGAGCCAAAAAGCCGTGCATCTTCGCCGCTGCATGATGGACGCGTTCCATCTGCGCAACGCGACTGATATGATCTTCTTCAACGCCGGGCAGCCGGCGGTGAGCATCCTTCCCGCGGCGATGCTGCGCGAGGTGTGGGACGACATGCTGACCAGCGAGCCCCAGGTGCTGGCCTACCCGAGCGCGCGCGGCGACGAGGAGTTTTTGCAGGCTGTGGCCGAGCGCATGGACCGCCTCGGTGTAGCGCCGGGCGTGAAATCGTCGCAGCTGATCGCTACCAATGGCGGCACGGGCGCGGCCGATCTGCTCGCACAGCTGTTCATCGACCCGAATGACCTGGTGCTGACGGAGACGCCCACGTTCCCCGAGACGCTTGACTGCTTCTACAAGGATTATGCCCGCCTTGCCGGCGTGCCGATGGACGAGGACGGCCCTCTGCCCGACGAGCTGGAAAAACTTGTCAAAAAGGAGACGCCGCGCTTCTTCTACGTCATCCCCAATTTCCAGAACCCCACCGGCCGCTGCACGTCGCTCGAGCGCCGCAAGGCGATCGTCGCGCTGGCCCGCAAGTACGGATTTTTCATCGTCGAGGACGACCCCTATCACGAACTCAGCTTCGACGCCGCGCCGCCTGCGTCGTACTATTCGCTGGCGCCTGACTGCACGATCTATATGGGCAGCCTTTCGAAGACGGTCGCGCCCGGCGTGCGCACCGGCTGGCTGATCCTGCCCGAGTCGGTGATGGAGCGCGCCGCGATGCTGCAGAAGGCGACCGTGCTCAGCTATCCGGCCGTCATCCACCGCGCCATGGCCCGCCTGCTGCGCCGTCCTGATTTTGACGCGCACGTCGATGAGCTGCGGCTCGACCTCAAGCGCCGCTACGAGCTGCTGACGAAGCATCTGAGCGCGGCCGTTCGTCCCGAGCAGATGACGTGGGAGACGCCGCTCGGCGGCATGTTCCTGTGGTGCCATCTGCACACCGGCGAGGACGCGATGGACTTTGCCACACGCGTGCGCGACAAGCATCGTGTCGCCTTCTTCCCCGGCGTCTGCTTCACGCCCGACTACACCGGCGAGGAGCATTCCGTGCGCTTCACGTTCGCACGCCAGACCGACGAGCAGCTCGCCGAGGGCGTGCGCCGCATCGCTGCCGCGCTGAACGAGAAAGCATAAGGAAACGCTGATAAAATACGTCATCTCCTGCGAAACGCTGCCCGAGGGGCTTCTCCACCGTACGGAAGTACGCCTAGATGCGCCCCTTCCGGGCAGGTTTCTTCGGATCTGACGCATTTTCTCAGGTTTCCTGTGCGCTCGTATAATTCTGCATAATGGGATTAAATCAGCGTTTCCTTAAAACTGAATGCTGCAATAAAAATACATAATAATCGCCGCCGGGCGACGCCTGCTCCTTTCCATAGGCCTTCGCGGGAAGGAATGGGCGCTTTTTTATCCGGCGGCGCAGGGAGGAAAAAGATGAACTACTTTACGTTTAAAGAGCCGTATGCTGAAAACGGCCGAAAAGTGCTGGAATTCGGCATCCTGCCGGAAAAGTGGTGCACGTTCAACTGCGCCTACTGCCCCGTCAGCCGGCAGATCGCCCACCACAGGACGAACGAAGTGCATCATTTCGAGCCGGTCGAAGACTCGCTGGCGGAGCTCGCTCGACGCGTCGTCGGCTGCGATCCCGATCTGCTGTTCATCAACTCCAAAGGCGAGGCGCTCTATTCCGACCGGCTGCCCGAAGTGATCGGATTCTGCCACGATCTCGGCCTGCCTGTGCGCCTGCTGTCAAACGGCTATCCCTACGGCGAAGAGCGTTTTGCCGCCGTTGCCGCGACGTGCGAAGAAGTCATCGGCGAGCTCAAAAGCGGCTGCGAAGACGTGTTCCAGCGCATTCAGCGGCCCGTGGCCGGAGCGACGCTCGAGCAGTACGTGCGCGGCATGGCAGCGTTCCGCGCTCGCTATCAGGGACGGTTCATCCTCGAGATCACCGTCGTGAAAAAATTCAGCGACGACCCTGAGTCGATCGCATTCTTCCGCCGCGCCGTTGCCGCCATCCGCCCCGACGAGCTGAGCGTGATCACCGTTGAGGACGAACCGTTTGCCCGCACGCTGGCCGTGAGCGCGGAGAAGCTGGAAGAGGTCAGGATGAGCCTTCTAGGTGCTCGTGACAGCGGAGCGGTCTGCTGATATGAAAAAACGGAGCCGATCCCTGCTGCGGGATCGACTCCATTTTTTCAGGCGCTTCAAAAGTCGCGCCGCTTGCGGTTGTCTCCCCGGCACGCATCTGCCGGATACTTGCGCGCGTTCTTGGCAATCTTGCGCTCAAGGGACTGGCTCACATCAATGCCGTTCATCTGCGCAAAACGCAGCACGAAGAACAGCGTATCGGCCAGCTCGTCCTCGATATGCTCGCGCGTTTTCGCGTTTGCGAGCAGCTCTGCCTGCTGTGCGGGGCTCATGAAGCGGAAGATCTCCAGCAGCTCGTTCGATTCGGTCGAGATGCCGATCGCCAGCTCCTTGGGCGTGTGAAACTGGTCCCAGTCGCGCTCTTCGCAGAAGGTGCGCACGGCGTCTATCAGCGACTTCACGCTGTCGTTATCGGTCATGATGATCAGCTCCTTTGCGATGAGTCTATTGTGCTCGCTGCCGCTCATTTTTGCAAGAGGCCGGAAACGGACGCGCGTATGTGCTCGTGACCACATTCGCATTTTTGACATCACCGGCGTCGGACAGTACAATTAAAACTCATGATGAACAAGCATTCATATTTTCAGCATCTTATCAGGAGGCGACGCTCACATGCCTTTGCACATCATCGCCGAGGCCAACCGCTGCTACAACTGCAAAAATCCGCAGTGTCAGCAGGGCTGTCCCGTGCATACACCGATTCCGCAGATCATCCAGCTGTTCAAGGAGAACCGGCTGATGGAGGCGGGGAAGATCCTCTTTGAAAACAACCCTCTTTCCGCTGTCTGTGCGCTGATCTGCGATCACGAAAAACAGTGCGCCGGGCACTGCATCCGCGGCCGCAAGGACACGCCCGTGCACTTTTCCAGCATCGAACACTACATCTCTGACATGTATCTCGACCGCATGGACGTGCCGCCGCGCACCTGGGTGAAGCTGCACAAAGTCGCCGTCATCGGCGCGGGGCCTGCCGGCATCACCGCGGCGATCGAGCTGGCGCGCCGCGGCTACCGCGTGACCATCTTTGAGTGGCACAGCAAGATCGGCGGCATTTTGCAGTACGGCATCCCCGAGTTCCGTCTCAGCAAAGGATATCTGGAGCGCTACCGCGAGCGCCTGGAGGCGATGGACATCCAGCTGCGGCTGAACACGACCGTCGGCTCGGTCATCATGATCGACGACCTGATGCGCGACGGATACTCTGCCGTGTTCATCGGCACGGGCGCGGAGAAGCCCCGCCGGCTCGGCGTGCCCGGCGAGAGCCTCGGCAACGTGTATTTTTCGCTCAACTATCTGGCCAACCCCAGAGGCATCCGCCTGGGCGAAACGGTCGCCGTGATCGGCGCGGGCAACGCCGCGATGGACGTGGCGCGCACCGCCCTGCGCTACGGCTCGCGCCGCGTGACGATGTACGCCAAGGCTGACCGCGTCGCCGCCAGCGCCAACGAGGTGAGCTATGCGCAGCTGGACGGCGCGGAGCTGGAAACGGGGATGCAGATCCAGGCCATCAACGAGAGCGGTCCCGTATTCAAGCGTGCCATCCGCGACGAAAGCGGCGCGATCGTCGGCTATGATGACAAGCTCATCCAGGTGCGCGCCGACGCCACGGTGATCGCCGTCAGTCAGGTGCCGCGGCACAAGCTGGTGCACACCACCGACGGCCTTGAACTGACTGAGAACGGTCTGCTTGCCGTGGATGACAATTATATGACGACAAGGCCGGGCGTGTTCGGCGCGGGCGACGTGATCACCGGGGCCAAGACGGTGGTGCACGCTGTTGAGGGTGCCAAGCGTGCCGCCGAAGCGATCGACCGTTACCTGAGCGCGCTGTAAAGGTGATTTATCAGCCGCGCCGCGCGTGATGTTCCGTGTGGAACACCATACGCCCCGCGGCGTATTTTTTGTGAAAGCCAAATACAAAAAGGCCCGCGAGGTCGAGAGATCGAACCTCGCGGGCCTTGAATTTTCGCGTCGTTTCCCCGTGCGGGGAAAGATGGGTGCGGCTATTAGCCGATGACGGCGGTCTTCACCGTCGAAGTGCCGTCCTTGACGAGCAGCAGCGTGCGCGCGGCCTTGTCGGCGACGACGCGGTAGTCCTTGTTGTGCTCGCAGTACTGTGACGCTTTTCTGAGCTTTTCGCTGTACGACATGTGGTTCCTCCTGATTCCTTGTTCCTGCGCGATGGTGCAGGCGTGTGATATGATGCGCCGCGCAGTGCGGTCACGTCCCGCCTCTGGACGTGTGGAAAGGTGCGGCGTCCTTTATGCCTTTCAGGCACAAGAGGATATTCTAGCACGAATCGCAGAAAATACAAGTGCGAATAACAAAAAATCTCCGGCTCGTCGCGCATGAGCCGGAGATTTTTATTCGTACAGGTTATTTGGGCAGGCGGACCATATCGCGCGTGATCTCGCTCAGATTGGCGGCGCCGGTCATCAGCATCGTCGCGGCCAGTTCCGCGGCGACTTTCTTCAGGTAAAGCTCCACGCCTTCCGCGCCGCCGCCGAACGAGGCGGTGATGATGGGACGTCCGATCAGCACTGCGTCAGCGCCGAGAGCGAGCATCTTGAACACGTCAAGCCCGGTGCGCACGCCTCCGTCGACGAAGATCTTCACAGGGCTGTCCTTGCCCAGTGCTGCGCGGATCTCGGGCAGCACTTCGGCCGTGGCGGGCGAATGGTCGAGCACGCGGCCGCCGTGGTTGGACACGACGATGCCGTACACGCCGGCTTCGGCAGCTTTGAGCGCGCCTTTAGCCGTCATGATGCCTTTGATGATGAACGGCGCAGGAGCGCACGCGGCGACGAGTTCCTTCATGTCAGCGACGCTCTTGGGGTAGACGGTGCCGCCGTTGAGCTTGACGTTGACCAGGCCGGCGGCGTCCACGTCCATGGCGATGGCGATCGCGCCGGATTCCTTGGCGGCCTGCACGCGCGGCAGCGCCAGGTCGAGGCTCCAGGGCTTGATCGTGGGTACGCCCATGCCGTTCAGGCGCTTGATCGCCTCAAGCGGTCCGAAGAACGCGGCAGCGACGGGCGAGTCGCCTGTGAAGGCGACGCTGCCGGCGGCGATGGAGCCGCGCAGCACGCGATCGGCCTGCTCTTCCTCGCTGATGTCGCTGCCGTAGTTCATCTTCATGCCGCCGATGGGAGCAGGGAAGGCGGGCAGGGCGAACTTTTTGCCGAAGAACTTGCAGCCTGTGTCCTGGCCGCGGTCCTGATAGAGCGTGTCGAGCACGATCTGCACGTCGCGCAGATACGAAACGTTGCGCACAAACGAGTCGCCGCTGCCCTTGCCGCCGGCGCCGGGCACCTCGCCGCGGCAGGCGCGCCCGTCGCAGACGGGGCACACGCGACACTTGGGCGCGAGCTGCTCGCGCGCCTTGGTCAGCACTTCATTGTAGTCCATTTTTTTATTTCCCCCCGGAAAAATTATTTTTGTTTTTTGCGCTTTTTTAATGCCGGATCGTCAGAAATTTTCACTGCTCCACGTTGTGAAAGGGCATTTTTCAGAGTGACAGAATAATGTGCACTTGTGATGTCGTATTGCGGTAAATAATGGTTTGAATCAATGTGTAGCAGTCCGGCAAAAAAATCGAAAAACAGATCGTTAGTGAAAACACTCTTTGACGCTTTTTTTAGATTTTGCACGGTCTCTGGATAACAATATGCATAGTCCTGTGAGCAGTACACCCAAAAGGGAATCCGAATCATCGAAAAGCGGAAAGGAGCGACTGTATGCTGAAATTCCATATCCTCAGCGTGATCAGAAAAATACGCCATAGCTTTGAGGTCAAGATGCGATTGGGCATACTCAAAAACCGAACGCAAAACATAGTCGGTGTAAGTAAGCGATGATTTGTATTCCTTATATGGCTGCGAGAGGTTGGGGCAGAACCTCTGTACAAGTTTTTCGGGATATCTAGATTTGTAGCGATAGTGAGATCCTGACAGATGTAAAAACACGACACTTTTTTGATTTGGAGGTATCTCCTTCAGTTTTTTAAGCAATACTTCATCGTATCCTTTTAACCACTCTACATGGTCAGCCCTGGAAGCGACTGTTACTACAGAACCGTCATGTATACTTCCTTTGCTCTGAGTTGAATACCAGTATGTTGTATAACCGGCCTTTTGGGCAATATCAATGACCGAAACCGCGTCAGCAAGTCGAATGCCATTGTACTGGTTGGCGCTTGTCAGTGCAAACGTCAAGGCCAGAGAGGTGATCGGTGCGTTTGCGTAAGCGTTATCGAAAAAGACTAGTGACTTATTACGGCGCATGTCTTTTTCCCATGGCGTGTTGTTTTCTCGCAGCTTAGGGTTAAAAGCGGACATCCAGTCTCGTGACGCACTTTCTCCAATGATTATGAGAAACGTTCCTTTTTCAAAGCTTGTTTCATTGTTTTTTAAGACAAGCGATGAGGTATTTTTGTCAAGGTGCCCTTTCAGATCTCGCATTTCGCTATATAACGAAGCACCCGTCTTAACTCCTGTGATCATGAGATTTTTATAATGATTTACGGGAAAAAAGAGCTTTCGATACGTTATCAAAGGGAACATGAGCACAACAAGGATGAACAATGCTATATATGTTTTTTTACGTGAAGTGCTTATCGGTGAATATGTACTCCAAAAGACTGCTATTTTCAGCACATAAACAGAGAATGCCAAAAAACTTAATGTCAGGAAAAGCGTTTTTGTCGAAAAAACGGTCAACAAGTAGTCTACAAGCTCTTCTATGTTCGTTTCAAGGATAGCAATCAGGGCAAAATCATTGAATATGGTGCCATAGATAAGGTAGTATCCCAAATAAATACAAGGAAGCAGGTATAAAAACGACAATATGAGCCAATAGAGCCATTTTACTGCGATGACTTTTCTTTGTATTTTCGAAAGCATCAGAACGACATTGAAAGAGAGGAGCAGGCTGAACAAGAGTAGACTGCTTGAATAATATCCAATAAAATCGCCCCTGTTATGGGCAAAAAATAATACATATGAATACGCGGCAATCCAAAACACAGGGACGATTAAAGCACCTGTGAGGCAACGTATGAAAACTCGGAAAGGAACGAGATAACGGGTCCAAAGCACGACGCTGAGACAAAGTACTGTCAACCTGAGTAACCTGGTGTTATAGCGTAAAAGTGTTTGTCCCGCGAGTACGTTCAGCAAAAGCGGGACGGTGAGTAGCCCTCCTATGATGAATACGAATATTAGATTAAGCGTGAGGTTTCGTAAATTTGTGTTGTCTTTTTGCATGACTTATGGCCTTATCTAGGAGCGCCGTTGTTTCACCTCTTTGCCCGGTCCAGCTCGGTCCAGGTGAACGACTCCCCCGCGCGCGTCCATTTGAGCAGGACCGACTCGCCTTCGCGATGAACGACGGCCCAGCAGGGCGCGGCAAAGCACAGCTGCGCGTCTTTGCCAAGCTCCGGGCGGGCTGCCAGGAGCGAGCGTTCGAGCGCGGCGCGCGTCAGGCCGTTTTCCCATTTCGGTTCGGGCGTCATGCGGGTCATCGTCATGACGAGTTCGGCATTCTGCCGCTGGACTTTGCCGCTGTGGCTGATCACGCCCCACACGGCGACGGTGGCGGCGACGAGCGCGAGCGCTGCTGTCAGTGTCAGTTTCAGCTTGCTGGGACCCAAAAAGTCTTTATCGATCTTCATTATTGATTCACCGTCTTTCCGCGAAGCTGCCCGCAGGCGGCGTCGATGTCGGTCCCGTGCTCCTTGCGCAGCTCGCACTCGACGTTCAGCTCCTTGAGGATCTTCATGAACGGCTGGATGCGGCTGGCGGAGGGGCGGGCAAAGCGCGTGCCTTCAACGGGGTTGAAGGGGATGAGGTTGACGTACACCTGAAGGCCGTCGAACAGCGTGGCCAGTTCGTAGGCGCATTCGGGCGTGTCGTTGACGTTCTTCAGCAGGATGTATTCCATCGTGGCGCGGACGCCGGTCTTTTTCTGCCAGTATCTGAGGGCGGAGAACACCTGCGAGAGCGGGAACTTGTCGTTGACGGGCATGATGCGCGATCTGATCTCGTCGTTAGGCGCGTGCAGCGACAGGCACAGGTAGATGCCCAGGTCCTCGTCGGCGAGGCGGCGGATGCCGTCCGGGATGCCGGAGGTGGAGATGGTGACGTGGCGCACGGAGAGGCCGCGCATCTTCGGCTCCAGGAACATGCGCACGGCGCGCAGCACGTTGTCGGCGTTGAGGAACGGCTCGCCCATGCCCATGAAGACGACGTTGTTGATGTCGTGTCCCACGTCGGACTCCATCGCCGCGAAGTGGGCGACGATCTCGCCTGCTGTGAGGTTGCGGGTAAAGCCCTGCTGACCGGTGGCACAGAAGCCGCAGCGCAGCGGGCAGCCGACCTGCGATGAGATGCAGGCGGTGAAGTGGTTGCCGTGGTCCATCAGAACCGACTCGATGAACTGGCCGTCGTCGAGCCGCCACAGGTATTTGCGCGTACGGTCCTGCGACACCTGCACCTTCGCCAGGCGCGGCAGACGGATGTCGATCAGCTCAGGCAGCTGCGCGCGCAGCGTTTTTGACAGGTTGGTCATGGCCGCGAAGTCGAAGACCTTCTTCTGATAGATCCACTGGCAGATCTGGTCGGCGGTGTAGCGCGGCAGGTCCAGCTCATCCTGCACGAACGCCCTCCACTCGTCGATCGTCATGTCGAAGGCGTTGCGCTTGGGGGCGGCACTCTGATTCACATTCATCTCGTTTGCTTCCATTGGCTGTTTTTCCTTTCCAGGCGGCCGCTTTTGAGCGCGGCGCTTGAATGCCTTTTGCCTGCTCAGAATAACAGTTTTGATGTCAAAATACAAGTGCCGCCGGCAAACGGTCCCGTTTCTGTACTCAAATTCACGAAAAAATAATTTCTGACCTTTTCTTTTAAATGGCGAGCGGCTATAATAGGCGCAAGAAATATTCCGCATGGAGGAGCTTTTCTCATGAAAGAATACGAAGTGAAGCTGGGCCGCGGCGTGCAGCGCTGGACCAGCCCGTATGACTATATCGTCCCCGTCGCCAAGGATCACGGTGCGTGCGGCGCGTTCAGCACGATCGGCGAGGCGCTCGATCATCCCATCGGCTCGCCCTCGCTGGAAGAGCTGGCGAAGGACGCGAAGAAGATCGCCATCTGCGTGCCTGACGTGACGCGCGGCTGGTGTCAGGCTCCGGCGATGAACGCTGCCGTCCGCGCCCGCATCGCCTCGGTGAACAAAAGCGCCTCCGTCACATGGATCGCGGCAACGGGGCAGCATCGCCCGGTGCTGGAGCAGGATAAGGCGATGGTCTTCGGCGATGCGCTGGCTTCCGGCGACGCGTGGATCAGCCACGACTGCGAACAGGCCGTCGATACCGGCCTGTTCACGCCGACAGGCACGCCTGTGACGCTTGATCCCGCTTTTGCCGAGGCAGATCTCGTCGTGCTCGTCGGCGGCATCACCTATCACGACATGGCCGGCTACAGCGGCGGCAGAAAAATGATCATGCCCGGCATCTCCGGCCGCCGCTCGATCGTCGTCAATCACAACCACTGCCTGATCGACGGCAAGCTCAACCCGCTCACCGACACCGGCCTGATCGAAAACAACCCGATGGCGATCGATCAGCACGCCTATGCCGATCTGGCGATCCGGGGCAAAAAGTGCTTTTTGCTCAACACGATCGCCGACAAGTACGGCGCTCCGGCCGCATGGGTGGCCGGCGACCTGTGGAAGGCATGGGAGACGGGCTGTGCGGCCTGCCATTCGTTCGACTCGATCTACATCCCTCAGAAGGCGAAGCGCTGCATCACCTCGTGCGGCGGCTTCCCGTTCGACCTTGACCTCTATCAGGGCACCAAGGCCCTGTTCTCGCCCCTCGGTGCGATGGAGAAGGACGCGCCAGTTGTCCTCGTCGCCGATCTGGAGGACAGCCTCGGCCCCGGCGACTTCGAGCAGTCGCTGCTGCGCTCGCTTGCCGATCCGGCGGAATTTGCCGCTTATTTAAAGGAAGCGTTTACCATCCCCGGCTATATCGCTCTGAGATGCGTGCTGGAGATGCAGGGGCGCCCCGCCGCGCTCGTCACGTCGAGGCCGAACGTGCCGTTCCCCGGCAAAGTGTTCCGCACCGTGCAGGAAGCCGACAACTGGCTGGTCGAGCAGTCCGGCACGGACGGCCTGTCGATGCTGGTGCCCAGCGGCAACGCTATCCACGTTTTGGTTGAAGAACAGGCGTAATGAAAAACACTACGGCGCGCTCCGAACGATTTAGGAGCGCGCCTTTTTTCTGATTATCAGAAAAAGCAAATTGAATGAGTATGATGATCTGCTGAAATCGTTCGTTAACCGGCACAGATAGATAAATGAACGTTCCTATGTCATTGATGCTTGACTTTGATCTCCTGCTGATTATTAGATTCATCAGAAAGCACGGAGGAATGCAGCCATGTTTGTCGAAGACAAAACGACGGGATTTCAAAGAGAATATGCCGACGGCTGCGCGATGAGCATTTTTAGTGCGCAGCCGCACCAATCAGATATGAACCCGCCGCAGGGAGCGTTCCCCGCGGCGGGTTTTTTATGGCGGCATGCGTCTTTGGGCAAAAACGCGAGCATTTGCGAGCTTGACGTATTGTATACAGTTTGCCTTTGCGGGCAAAAGATGGCTTTATTGCTGACTTCGTGAGCGTAGGACGGCGAAGGACTTGCTTGCAAAATTGCGGCTCACGGGGGTTTTTGTGATCTAATCGGCCCTATTCGGTTCTATCCCTGGCTATCCTGTCCTATCGCTTTTGAATCTATTCGATTTTCGTATATAATGTATTTATGCGCATCGGGAACGCCATGAGGCGCGCCTGTATATCACTCGAGAAGGAAAATGTGAATGGAGACAAAATAGTTTTTGTCCTTTTGCAGTGTCTGTTTTTTGAAATGAGGTTGATTCACAATGACTCAGACTTCCGCCGCTTCCAGCATGAGTCAGGGCTCTGTGGCCCGTCTGCTTTTCAGGTTCTCTCTTCCCGCGACGCTCGGCATGGTCGCGAACGCTTTATACAATATCGTTGACCGTCTTTTCATCGGGCGCTTTACGGGCGCTGACGGTCTGGCCGCGGTGGGGCTGACGTTCCCGCTGACGGTCTTTGTGATCGCCGCCGGATCGCTCGTGGGCGTCGGGGCGGCGTCGCAGATCTCGCGCCTGCTCGGCGAGGGGCGCGGACGCTCGGCGCAGAAGGCGCTGGGCAACGCTCTGGCCGTGATGACGGTCTGTTCCACGCTGTTCACGGCTGTCGCTTTGCTGCGGCTGGACGGGCTGGTGCGCGCGCTTGGCGCGACGCCGCAGCTTTTTGAGCAGACGAGGCTCTACACGGAGATCCTGCTCTGGGGGCTGCCGTTCAATCTGCTCGGCTTTGCGATGAACTGCATGATCCGCGCCGAGGGCTCGCCCCGCATGGCGATGTGGAGCATGTTCATCGGCTCCGCCGCCAACGTGTTCCTCGACTGGCTGTTCATCGTCCGGCTGCGCATGGGTGTTGCCGGTGCGGCGCTGGGCACGACGCTGTCGCAGGTCGCGGCGTTCCTCTGGTGTGCGCTGTTCTATCTGCGCCGTCAGGGCATCCTGCGCGTCACGGCTGATTCGCTGCGGCCTGACCGCGCGGTCCTGACCGAGATGCTGCTGGTGGGGCTGTCGCCGTTTCTGATGGAGCTGTTCTACACGTTCAGCATGATGCTGTTCAACAACATTGCCGGTGCGCACGGCGGCGATCTGGCGCTTTCGGCGATCGGCATCTTCTTCTGCCTCGACAATCTGATCTATCTGCCGGTGTTCGGCATCGGCGAGGGCCTGCAGCCGATCGTGGGCTACAATTTCGGCGCGCATCAGTCAAACCGCGTGTGGCGGGCCATCCAGTGCGCGATGGTGATGAGCACGGCGTATTTTGCTGTTTCGTTCGTGTGCGCCGAGGTGTTCACTCGCGGCATGGCTGCCCTGTTTGCCGGCGACAATGAGCCGCTGATCGCGCTGACGGCGCGGGCGATGCGCATCGGCTACATCGGGATGCCGTTCGCGGCGGCGGGGATCGTGGCCAGCAGCGCTTTTCTGGCGATCGGACGCTCGGGGCTGAGCCTGTTCCTCAACTTCTGCCGTCAGGGGCTGCTGTTCTTGCCGGCGCTGCTCATCCTGCCGTATCTGATGGGGCTGGACGGCGCCTGGAGCTGCTTCATCGTCGTCGACGCCGGCGGCGGGCTTGTGGGCGCGCTGCTGCTGCGGTGCTTCCGCGGAGTGTTCGCGGGCGAGGCGGGCGAAGAAGAGGGCCGTCAGCTGGAATTCGCGTTCAACAAATAAATTTTTCACGATTTTTGCGAAAAAGCGAATTTTCCCTTTGACAAAGCGCCCTTCGTCTGGTATATTACGCATTGCGTTCAAGGCGCGGGGTTGTAGCTCAGTCGGTTAGAGCGCCGGCCTGTCACGCCGGAGGTCGAGAGTTCGAGTCTCTTCAGCCCCGCCATTTAAAACGCGGAAGTAGCTCAGGGGTAGAGCACAACCTTGCCAAGGTTGGGGTCGCGGGTTCAAATCCCGTCTTCCGCTCCATAGAATATCCACTCCGCCGTTTTTCGCGGCGGAGTTTTTTTATACGCGTATTTCGCAGCGCTTCAAAAAGCGCTGGCCGTGTGCTATGATTTGATACTAATACGCGATTAAAAAATCGCGCGGTCACGCCAAAAACGGGCGTGACAGTCGGCGCCTAACGGCGCCACGCCGTCTCATGCAGTTTTCGACGCGCCTTATGGCGCTATAAAACGGCTGCAAAAACGTTAGCCGTTTTAACGAAAACTCGTATGATAATCATGATTCCGGCTTATAAAGGCCGGAGAAGGAGTGGAGTCATTCATGCTGAAATCTCTCGCGGAGCGTCTGCACATCGCACCGGACATACTGGCTCAGGAACTGAAAACGTTCATCGTGATCACCTTCGGCTCGGCGCTGTACTGCATCGGCACCGTCTTTTTCGTCAAGCCGGCGCTGCTTCCCAGCACCGGCGTCATGGGCATCTGCCTGCTGCTCAATTACGCCTTCGGCGTGCCGCTGAGCGTGTCGAACCTCGTCTTCAACCTGGCGCTGTTCGCCTTTGCGTTCAAAGCCCTGCCCAAGCGTTTTTCGTGGTGGACGCTGTATTCCGTCGCCGCCGTGTCGTTCTTTATGGAAGTGCTGGAGTACTTCCCAAAGCCCGTCATCGCCGACCGGATGCTGCTCGTCATTGCCGCCGCCGTGCTTCACGGCATTGCCCTGGCCGTCGTCTTCTCCACGGGCGGATCGACCGGCGGACTGGACATCATCTCCATGACCCTGCGCCGCAAGTACGGCATTGAGCTGGGCAACACCACGATGTACCTCAACTTTGCCGTCATCCTCATGTTCCTCACCATCGTGCCGTTTGAAAACGCGGCCTACGGCTTCCTGCTGGCCTACGTCACCTCGCTCGTGCTCAACGGCGACTTGCGCGCCTTCTCGCAGCGCAACGAGGCGATGATCATCACCGATCAGGTGGAAGTGGTGCGCAACTACATCATCTACACGCTGCACCGCGGCGTGACCATCTTCCCGGCATACGGCGGCTGGAGCGGACAGCCTCACGACGTGCTCGTGACCATGCTGGCCCCCCGCCAGGAAAACGCCCTCAAGCTGTTCCTGAAAGAGCACGACCCCAAAGCCTTCATGCGCGTCTCCATCGCCGCGGAAGTGCTGGGCAAGGGCTTCCAGAAGTGGGAAGAGTAAGCGGATACATATAGCAAATCCGGCGCCGCGCGACGCATACAGCGTTTTGCGGACGCCGGTTTTTTGTAAACTGTTGCACATACGCGGATCAGGCCGTCGACGCGCAAAGCAGGCAGCAATATGCCCATCGTGCAAAAAACGCCTGCCGTGCAGACGCAATCAAGACCGTGGATTAAAATTGTGGATAAACGATTTGAAATAAAAATCGACAGGGTGATATCACCCTGTTTTTCCTACAGATAAACTGTAGGAAAAATGATTCCTCCATGCTAGGATTAACATAAACTTGAGTTTTATCTGAACTCAAAGAAATAATCCTGGAAGGAGAAAGTATCATGAAAAAAACAACTTATAAAATTGCTATCATTCTTTCTGCCGCTTCACTTCTTGTTAACGCTTCTGTAGGGTTTACGATTTCGACTAAAGCAGATCAAACTCTTACTACGGCTGAGGATCGTGTTGAGCTGTCTCGCAATCTGTTGGGGGGAGATGAAGAATGGATTTTGCTTGATAAAGACACACAGGAAATGTGGTATCTTAATAATATGGACGAGGCAGAAGCGAAAGCGGAAGCTAAAAAGCTCATAGAAAAGAAAGCGAGAGCGATGCGCGCCTAGGTAAAGAATGTTTCACAAAAGCCGACTGGTGAACAGATAAGAAAACTAAAATAATAGAGACGAAAAAACAGTTTTCTCCATTTTACACTAAAACCAGATTAAGACGCTAATAAAGTATTTCTATTCGATAACAACGCCCCCGCTCTTACGCGCTGCGAAAGCGGGGGATTCTTTTATCGTCTTTACGTTAGCACCCAGACGCTCATTCAGCAAACGCGCCGCTTTCTACGATCTGTTGCAGGGCCTGAATGACTGTTTCATAGGCGACGGGGTTTCTCTGGAAGTAGGCTGTGATCTGGCGGTAGTCCTCGCGATACACTCCCTCTGCGATAATTTTTTGCAATAGCGCGGGCACGCTGACGCCCGGACATGCGGAAGGACAGATGGGCAGCGCTGCGCGGTCTGCACGGACGGAGCGAACGAGGGCAGCAAACGCTTCATCCAGCGGCACGAGGGGCAGGAGCATGGCGATGTCGTAGATATGCCGCGAATGCCGTTTGACGCTGCCTTGCATGTAGTAATCGCACAGAGCGAAGACTTTGTCGGCCAGGGTGCGGCTTAGGCTTTGTACGTTCATCTCAAAGGGAGCGAGTCCGTAAGGTTCGATCAGGTCAGCGTTGTCTTGGGCCAAAAAGGTGCGGAGAAAGCTGTCTACGGGGCGTTTTTCGGTCGGATAGGACAATGAAACGAGCGACACTTCCATTTTTACGCCCTGGATAAGACTTTCGGGGACAAAGCCTTGAAGCGGCTGATAAGCAAACGTGTAGCAGTTGTAATCACGACGGCTGCGGGCATTCGCCCAATCGACAATAGGAAGGTCAAGTTCGGCGCTGATTCCGGCGATGGCGGTATTTTTCAGATCGCGGCGCTGGGCGCCGGTAAGGCGGTTGGAGAAAGCGATGTCGATGTCTTCGGAAAAACGGTCGATTGCCTGAAAACACTTGGAAAGCGATGTGCCGCCTTTAAAAACGCAGTTCGGCGCCTTCTGCGCGAGCGAACGCAGAAGCATGGTGACGTAATAATCCTTCTCGATAACGGCAACGGGCAGGCTGAGCGCTGCCGAAGTGGCAAAAACAGCTTCGCGAAAGAGCTCACGGTCTTTATGCAAGAACATCATACAGCCTCATTTCGTAAAAGTGTTTGTAGATTTTGTCGGGGTACAGGCTGATGTACCGGTCGATCTGAGCTTTGGTAAGCTGCGCGCTCTTGACGTAGGCGCGCAGTTTTTGGGGCGCGGCGGCCGGTTCTTCATCAGCGTACTGATCGATGCCGTTCAGCAGGTCTAAAAATTGCAGTATACGGCAGTTTTTTGCATCTACGGCAGCTCGTGGCCGACGCAGCAGTACGCGCGTTCCGCCGACGGTCACTTCGCGGACGGCCGCGCTGGCGTTGTTGCTGACGATCTCGGTCACGAAAGGCACTTGCGTCGTTATTCCGATCTGATTAGCGAAGGTGCAGCCGGTGTAATAGCCCTCCACGCGGCCGCGCCGTGCCACATAACGGCTTTCGACGATCGCCGCGGGGGGCAGGGGCGCACTGCCTTTCAGCCGCGACGGAGCGGGCAGGACATAAACGCCAGGCTCGCAGCGCACGATCGCGCCGCTGTCGCAGAGTTTTTTGAACATCTGGCGCAGGTTTGTTGCGCTGACGGGCAATGTTATATCAGCTGAAAAGATCGGCTCGCCTGGTCGGTAATTTTCCGTCAGGTATTGATAAAGCACGGATATCACCTCGCTTGTTGTAACGTGATTTAAGCATATGATTCAAATTCTGTGAATCAATTATAACGCGTTTTAAACTGAAAAATCAATATCTGTTTTGCCAGTGCGCAAAATTGCTCCCCGCTCTCGTAGCATGCGAAAGCGGGGAGCATTGTTATTGGGGTTCACTTTGCCAGCGCGCGTTTGCGCAATCTTGACGAGACGGCGCCGGCGGCCAGGACGGTGACTGAAAGGCCGATCAGGCACGCTCCGGCTGAGGGCCAGTTGCAGCCGTTCATGGAAAACAGCAGCGTGGTGCCGATGCCGCCGGCGCCGACGAGCCCCATCACCGAGGCTTCGCGCAGGTTCACGTCGAAGCGGTAGAGCGCGGCGGCTCCCAGTGCGGCGCGCGATGCGGGCCAGACGGCGCGCGCGAGCACGGCGGCGCGGGAGCAGCCGGTGGCGCGCAGCGCTTCGATCGGGCGCACGTTGAGCTCGTCGAAGACGCCGGTGAACAGCTTGATGCACATGCCAAGCGACAAAGCGCCGAACGTGAGCAGCCCGGCAAAAGGTCCCGGTCCGGCGACGCGGATGAACAGCAGTCCGTAGATCACGGCGGGCACGGTGCGCAGCAGGACCGCCCCTGCGCGCGTGATGCCTGCGACGCCTGCGGGGACGAAGCGCCGGCTGGCAAAAAGCGCCAGCGGCAGCGCCAGCGCCGCTCCCAGCGCCGTGCCGGCGAAGGCCATGCAGACGGTCTCGGCCATCAGGGCAGGCACGCCGCCGTGGGCGAGGTTGAACAGCAGGGCTGTGTCGGGGCGGGCGAGTCCGCCGAAGATGCCGCACATCACGCGGAACCCGGCGGCCGTCGCGTTCTGCGCCGAAAGGCGGCTGGCACACAGCGCGCATGCCGCAGCGAGCGTCAGACAGACTGCGCGGCGTGAAGCGAGGGAGAGCGGCCGGTCTCCATTGAGTGCTGCGCGCAGCCGGGCCGAGAGCCATTCGATCAGCAGCACGGCTGCGCACAGCAGCGCGAGGATCGCGCCGACGCGCGGATATTCGCGCCAGGCCAGCTTTTCCGAGAGGATCAGTCCCAGACCGCCCGCGCCGACGTAGCCGAGGATGGCGGCGTGCCGCACGTTGGCCTCGAGTACGTAGAGCGCGTTGGCGGCAAAGCCGGGCATGATGTGGATGAGCGTGGTGCGCGCAAACGCCTTGGCGCGTCCGCAGCCGGAGGCTGACAGCGCATCGAGCGCCGAGGGCGGATCGAGGTCCATCGCTTCCCAGGCAAGGCGGGCGAGGATGCCGAAGCTGTACAGCGCCAGGGCCGCGACGCCCGTGAGCGAGCCGGTGCCGAGCCAGAACGACAGCGCCAGCGCCAGCACGAGCGCGGGCACGGTGCGCAGCAGGTTGACGAGCGTGCGGGCCAGCAGCGCGGCACGCGGCCGGCGTGATACGGCAGCCGAGCACACAGGTGCGAAAACAAGAGCGCCAAGCGCGCCCAAGCTCGTGCCCAAAAACGCCATCTCCGCCGTCTGCCGCAGCGGCTCGATCAGAGTGGGGACAAAACTCCAGTCGGGCGGGACCATTTTTTTGAGGATGAAAAAGAACTGCCCGCCCCTGCGTGCCAGCAGGCTGAAGCTGAATCCGCACTGCCACGCGGACGCCAGCGCCGCAGCGATGACGAGCGCGGTCCAGACGCGGCGCTTCATGCGATCTCGTCTCCGTAGATATCGCGCAGCGCTGCGGGCGAAAGCTCGTCAGGCGCGCCGGAAAAGACGACGCGGCCTTCGCGCAGCCCGACGATGCGGTCGGCGTACGATCGGGCCTGCTCCACGTTGTGGCTGTTCATGATCACCGTCGCGCCCTCTTCGCGCTGGAGCTTTTTCAGGAGTGAGAGCACATTTTCGGCGTGGACCGGATCGAGCGAAGCGACGGGCTCATCGGCCAGAATGGCTTCGCAGCCCTGCATCAGCGCGCGGGCGATGGCGCAGCGCTGCTTTTCGCCCCCGGAGAGCGAAGACGCGCGCTGTCCGGCCTTGTGCGCAAGCCCGACGCGTTCGAGCAGAGCGCGGGCTTTCGCGGTGCGCCCGCGGCCGAACAGGCCGAAGACGGCCGCAAAAAAGCTCATCTCGGCCAGCGCGCCGTTGAGCACGTTGTCGAGCGCCGTGCTCGGCTCGACGAGGCAGAAATCCTGCCAGATCGTGCCGATACGCCGCTGCGCCGATCGCAGTTCGCGACCGCGCGCGGACGCCATGTCCGTGCCGCCGGCGAGCACGCGGCCGGAGTCGGCCCGTTCCATGCCGTTGATGCAGCGCAGCAGCGTCGATTTGCCCGCGCCGCTGGGGCCGATCACGGCCGTGAAGCTTCCCGCCGGAAAAGTTTCGCTGACGCCGTTCAGCGCCATGCCGCCGGAAAATGAGCGGAACACGTTTTCCAGTTTGATTTCGATCACAGCCGCATCAGTCCCCTTTATTGCTATTTACTGATTTTTTTGAGCAGCTCCTGCGCCCGGCGCTCGCCGTCGTAGTTGGAGTCCTTGCCCCAGGTGTAGCCTACCTGCGAGAACGCGGCGATCACTGCTTTGCCCTCGGGCGTGGCGCCGATGTCGATCATCGCCTGGCCGAACGCCTTTTTGAAGTCCTCGTCCTGCATCACTGCCGAAACGGGCGAGACGCAGACCGCATCGTTGTAGATGCCCTCAGTCACGCCGATCACGTTCGTCTCGTGCCAGATGTCTTCCTTGCGCCCCATCGAGCCCGTCCAGTCCTTGGCCGATCTCAGCTGGATGTGCGCGAAGCTGACGATCACATCCGCCTGCTCGGCCGCCAGACGCGCCACAGACGCGCCGTGCGAGCTGGACTGCACGACGTGAGCCAGGTCCTTGATCGACTTGCCGTAATTGGCCTGGAGCCACAGGCTGGGATAGATGTAGCCCGACGACGACGTTGCGCCCAGCACGCACCAGGTGGCCGCGTTCAGATCATCCCACGTCAGCTTTTCGCCCGCGTTCACCTTTGCGGCCAGAGCCTTGCCGCGGGCGCTGGGCCCGGCGATGATGATGCAGCGGTAGTATTCCGACAGATCGCCCTTGTATGCGCCGGGCGTGCCGTCGTTCCAGTCGCGGGGATCGAGCGAGTTCTTGCTGTATGCCTTGCGCAGCGCCGTCAGCAGCACTTCGACTTCTCCCGAATACAGCGCGACCGTGCCGCCGGAGATGAATCCCGCGTCGGCCGTGCCCGCGCTGAGCGCTTCGGCGCACGCCTGATACGATGACGACACCGAGAGCGAGACGTTTTTCACGTCATAGCCGTGTTTTTTCAGCTCCGTCTGGAGCATCGCGCCGAGCGGCGCCGTCTTGGCCATGATGGCATCGGCGGCGTCATAGGGCGAGATGGCGATCGCCAGACGATCCACCGTTTTCAGTCCGGCGGCAAACGCTCCAGTCGCGAACAGCACCAGAAGCAGCGCGGCACAAAGAGATTTTTTCATCATAAGTTCCTCCTTCACAGTATACACCATGCACAAAGATTGCGGCGCAAACGAAAAAAGGCCGCGCGAAGAGAAGCCATACCCAAGGTGGTATGCCCCAGTCGCGCGGCCTTTTGCGTTCCGTCGATGGCGATATTGTATCTTGCCGCAGGGCGCGTGTCAAGAACAGCTCATTCCCAGACCCAGCGCCATGCTCTGCCGGCTTTTTCGGCCGTCCAGTCCCAGGCGGAGCCGGCCTTTTCACCGACGTAGGCGCCGCCGTCCTTCGTCTTCTGCCAGGCGTCGCGGCCCAGCTGTGTCGTTTTGCTCCATGCGGAGGCCCAGAAGCCGGGCTTCTCTTCGCCATCGCTGGATGCCGGGGCCGGCTCTTTGCTTTCCCGCAGCGAGCGCCACAGCCCGCCGATCTTCTCGCTCGCCCAGTCCCAGGCGGAGCCGGCTTTTTCGCCGACATAGGCGCCGCCGTCTTTCGTCTTCTGCCAGGCGTCGCGGCCCAGCCGGGCCGTCTTGTCCCATGCGGAAGCCCAGAAGCCGGGACCTTCTGCGGCGGGCGGTTCGGGGGTGCTCTCGTCGTCTTCCCAGATCCAGTTCCAGAACGTCGTCGATTTTTCGCCGATCCAGCTGCCGCCGTCTTTGATGTTCTGCCAGGCGCGTTCGCCCATGCCGAGCGTGTAATCCCAGGCGAAGGCTCGGCAGCGCGGGCAGCGCAGCAGTTCGCGCATCAGACGCTTGAAATTTTCCTTGGGCAGCACGTCCCACAGCGCGGAGAGCAGTCCTGCCGCTCCCTGCCATGTGAGTCCGCCGCTCAGGAGCGCGGGAAGGCTTTTCCCGGCGAGCGTTCCCGCGCTTTTCAGCCGGTCCCACCAGTCGGGCGGATCGTCGGAGAGGATGAGCGAAGCGGCGTCGATCGCCGAATCGACGCCGACGGAGCGCGCGAAATGGCCGCAGAAGTGCGAGAAAAAGCTCTCGTTTTCAGCGTCAGCCGACGCGGGCGCGGCGTCAGGGCTCTGTGTCAGGCCGGATGCACAGGCGCACGAACCAAGCGCCAGCAAGATAACGGTGAAATACAAAAAACGCGCGATGGCGCGGCGGGATCGTCTCACGGGGATCACTCCTTTTATCAGGGAAATCGCATCCTTAACAGATGTTTTAATTGTAAAATAAGGATAAATTTTTGACAAGCGCCGGCCGGAACTCTCTGAGCGTCAATAAAAAAGCGTTATGCCTTTGAATGAAAAAACGTGATTTGATTTTATAACGCTGGTCGTTTATAGTTGAAATCAGAAAAAGTGCCACCCATGCACCATTATTTGAATGAAAAGGGGCGTTTTATCATGATCACGCTGATCGACAGACCGGTAACGCTGTTCGGGGGAAAGGCGCTCGTCGAGGATGCGGCGCGTCTTGACCGCAATGAACTGAATGCACGCCTGGCGGAAAAGGGCGTGCGCTTCGACGGCGCGCTTCCGTCGAAGCCGGGCGAGGGCACGATGGCCCGTTCCATCGTCGAGGCGCACCACATCGACCGGGGTGACGGACTGCTGCATCTCAAATTTGACGCGTTGACCTCTCACGACATCACCTACGTGGCGGCGCTGCAGACAGCCATCGCCTGCGGGCTGGAGCAGTTCCCCGTGCCCTATGTGCTGACCAACTGCCACAACAGCCTCTGCGCCGTCGGCGGCACGATCAACGAGGACGACCACATGTTCGGCCTCACCGCCGTGCAGCGCTTCGGCGGCATTTTCGTGCCGCGCCATCTCGCCGTGATGCACCAGTATATGCGCGAGGCGGTCGCCATGAGCGGCGGCATGATCCTCGGCACCGACAGTCACACCCGCTACGGCGCACTCGGCACGCTGTCGGTCGGCGAGGGCGGTCCGGAGATGGTCAAGCAGCTTCTCGGCAAGACGTATGATTTCGCCTGGCCGGGCGTGGTCGCCATTTATCTGCGGGGCAAGCCCCGTCCCGGCGTCGGGCCGCACGACGTGGCTCTCGCGATCATCGGCGCCGTGTTCTCCAGCGGCTTTGTCAAGAACAAGGTGATGGAGTTCGTCGGACCCGGCGTGTCGAATCTGAGCGCCGAGTTCCGCCTCGGCATCGACGTGATGACGACGGAGACGACGTGCTGGACTTCGATCTGGCGCACCGACGACGTAATCAAAAACTATTTCGGCGTGCACGGCCGTCCCGGCGACTTCAAGCGCCTCGATCCGGCCGAAGCGGCCTGCTACGACGCGGCCGTGGTCGTCGATCTCGACGCGGTCGAGCCGATGATCGCCGTGCCCTTCCATCCCAGCAACGCCTGGACGATTGCCGACTTCAAGGCCAATGCCGGCGACATCCTGCGCAAGGCAGAGATGGACGCGCGTGAGCTGATGGACAATCCCGAGCTGGATATCGACCTGGCCTCGCGCGTCAAAAACGGTCAGTTCCGCGTCGATCAGGGCGTCATCTGCGGCTGCGCGGGCGGCAACTTTGAAAACCTCGTCGCCGCAGCGCAGATACTGGACGGCGGAGAAATTGGCTGCGGCGCGTTCGGCCTCAGCGTCTATCCTTCCAGCATGCCCGTCAACAAGGCGCTGATGGACGGCGGCTGGCTGCAAAAGCTCGTTGCCGCGGGGGCAGTCAACTATCCTGCCTTCTGCGGGCCGTGCTTCGGCGCGGGCGAAACGCCCTGCAATACGGGATTCAGCATCCGGCACACCACGCGCAACTTCCCCAACCGCGACGGCTCCAAGCCCAACGCCGGCCAGTGGTCGGCCGTGGCGCTCATGGACGCGCGGTCGATCGCGGCCACCGCGGCCAACGGCGGCGTGCTCACCAGCGCCTTTGAATACGCTGACCGCCTGAAGGAGCACGAGTCCTACACGTTCGACGCTTCGATCTATGAAAAGCGCGTCTACAATGGCTTCGGTCATCCCAAGCCGGAAGTTGCCCTCCAGTACGGACCCAACATCAAGCCCTGGCCGCAGATCGCGCCGCTGGCCGACAATCAGCTGCTGCTGGTCGCTTCCGTCATCACCGATCCCGTGACGACGACCGACGAGCTGATCCCCTCCGGCGAGACCTCATCGCTGAGAAGCAACCCGCTCAAGCTGGCCGAGTTTGCTCTTCAGCGCAAAGATCCCAATTACGTGCCGAACGCCAAACGCGCCAAGGCTCTCGAAGAAGCACGCGCACAGGCTGTGAAAAACGGCTCGGCCGTGTCAGAAGAAGCCGCAAAGCTGCTTGAGACGGCAGGATTTGACGCGAAAAACACCGCCTTCGGCAGCCTGGTCTGCGCTGTCAAGCCCGGCGACGGTTCGGCGCGCGAGCAGGCCGCCAGCAGCCAGAAAATGCTGAACGGAGAGGCCAACATCGCCCGCGAGTACGCGACAAAGCGCTACCGCAGCAACCTCGTCAACTGGGGCATGGCGCCGTGGATCGTCTCTGACGAAGACCGCGCCAGGTTCCGCGTGGGGCAGTGGCTTGCCATTAAGAGCGTGCGCGCCTTCGTCGCCGGCACCGGCGAAACGGTCGCCGCCGAGCTCATCGACGGCGATAAGAAGATCCCCGTCACGCTCTCCCTCCCCGGCATCACCGAAGGCGAGCGAAAGATGCTCCTCGCCGGCTGCCTGATGAACGCGTACCGGGAAGAGAAATAAGGAAACGCTGATAAAATACGTCATCTCCTGCGAAACGCTGCCCGAGGGGCTCCTCCAGCGTACGGAAGTACGCCTTCGGAGCCCCTTTCGGACAGGTTTCTTCGGATCTGACGCATTTTCTCAGGTTTCCTGTACGCTGGCCTAATTCTGTATAACGGGATTAAATCAGTATTTCCATAAAGTAAGGCATTCGCCGAAAAGAGCATCCAAATAGAACGAGAAGCAGCGCGCCCCGCATCCCAGAACGTTCCTGGAATGCGGGGCGCGCTCTTTTGCCTTTTCGTGATTCAAGACTGATGCAGCTTTACATTTTCACTTCGCCGTGCAGAAAATCCCAAAAGGCTTTGACGGCGCGGAGCTCAAGCGACGAGGTGCGGCAGCAGACGCGCGTTTCGCGCGTCAGGGGCTCGCCGCTGGAAAATTCGATGCGCGCTTGCCGCAGCTGGGACCCCTCGGGGATGTAGAGTCCTGACAGCAGGCTGTAGCCCAGGCCCTGATGCACCATCTCCAGGCAGATGTCGCTGCGGTCGACGACGGTGGAAACACGCGGCGGCGTGCGGTAGCGCTCTGTCCACCAGCGGTGCAGCTCGGCCTCCAGCGGCGCGTCGGTGACGTTGCGGATCTGCGGCAGTTCCGGCAGGCAGCCCAGGTCGATCGGCACGGCATTGATGACGTAATAATAGGGATCGGCATCGAGGGCAAACGACTCTTCGCCCCAGTCGAAGCGGCCGCGCACGAACGCGATCTGAGCTTCGCCGGATGTGAGCAGGCGTCCCATGCGTCCGCTGTGGCCCGTGACGACGTGCACATCAACGAGCGGATACGCCGTCGCGAAGCGGCGCATCAGGCCCGGCAGGCTGCTTTTTGCGTACGCGTTGGCGCAGGCCAGACGCAGGGTGCCGCGCACTTCGTCACTGCGGCCGTCGAGGTATTCGTGCAGGGCGCGAAGACGCTCGAGCTCTTGGGCCGCATAGCCGGCCAGATGCTCGCCTTCGGCGCTCAGCTCCACGCCGCGTGCGCCGCGAACGACGACAGCACAGCCCAGCTCACGTTCGATCTGCTGAAGCCGCCGCGTCACTGCCGGCTGGGTGACGTACAGCTTCTGTGCGGTGCGCGTCAGGCTGCGTTCCTGCGCCAGCGTGACCAGCAGCGTCCAGTCCTTTTCATTCATCGGCCTCGCCTCCGTTCGCCGCTATTGTAGCAGAAAAAATCGCGCTGCCGTGCGGAAATAAACCGTTCGGCAGCGCGATTTTCATTAAGGAGACGCTGATGAATTTGCCCGCGCCCGCCGGGCCTTTTGCCTCCTTGCCAAACGACAAAATCCCCTGGCGGAGCCTTGGACTCATAGAATCAGTGTCTCATTAAAGCTGCGCTTTCGTGTACACGTATTCGGCCTTGCCGCCGTCGAGGACGGTGAAAATATCTTCGACCATGCGCACGCCGACGCGGCGCAGGGCTTCGTCGGTGTTCGCGCCGAGATGAGGCGTGGCGATCACGTTCGTCAGGCCGACAAGCGGATTTTCCACTGTCGGCGGCTCGTGCAGCCACACATCGCACGCGGCGCCGCCCAGACGGTGCGACATCAGCGCGTCGTACAGCGCTTTTTCGTCGACGATGCCGCCGCGCGAGGTGTTGATCAGCAGCGCGCCCGGCTTGCAGTGCGCCAGCCGCTCGGCGTTGATGAAATTGGCCGTGTCTTTGGTGAGGTGGACGCTGATGCTGAACAGATCGGCCTGCTCCAGCACGGTGCCGATCGAGGGAAACTGCTCGATGCCGGCTTCGGCTGCCCTGGGCGAAAAGAACGGATCGTAGCCGATGACGCGACAGCGGAAGCCGCCGATGAGGATGCGCGCGACGCGGCGGGCGATGTCGCCGCAGCCGATCAGGCCGAAAGTCTTGCCGCCCAGCTCGTTGCCGAACAGACATTCGGGCGCGTTGGGGATAGGGGCGCCGCTGGTGACAAGGCGGTCGGCATAGGCGATCTTGCGCAGCAGGGCCAGCGACAGCGTGACGATCAGCTCAGCGACGGAATCGGCGTTCATAAAAGGCACATACAGAACCGTGATGCCGTGCGCATTGCAGTAGTCCATGTCGACGCCGTCGCAGCCTGTACCATGGATGGCGATGACGCGCAGCTGCGGCGCTTTCTCCAGCACCTCGCGCGGCAACTGCAGATTGCGGTTGATGATCGCGTCGGCCTCGCCGATGCGGTCCCAGCTGCCGATGACCTCGGCGCGTGATTTCAGCAGCTCAAGCGCCGCCGGGTGGAGCGATTCGCACAAAAAGACTTTCATGAATGGCCTCCTGTCGCACAGATTGAAACACGCTCCTGATGCTACACCGCCTTTCCGCGCTTCGCAAGCGTTTTTTAGAGAACGGCTTGTACTTTACGCAGAAAAGAAGCAAATGCCGCCTGCCAGCCGGGCTTGTTTTCGATGACGGAGGCGTGGCCGGCGTTTTCCAGCGGGAACACATCCGCTTGAGGCATAGACTGTTTCATCATCTCAACGTGCGCAAAGGTGCGCGCGGTGTCGAGGACGCCGTGAGCGATCGTTACGGGGCCGCGGTAAGCGCGCAGCCCTTCGCGAAAATCTACGGCACGCACCGACACGGCCAGTTCGTAGGCGCATTCTTTTTTCACCGAGGCAATGTAATCAAACAGCCGCTTATGCAACAATGGAGGCAGAGGCCGGGAGAACCATCCACGCAGCAGTTTTTCGAAAAACGCGCTCTCGCCCCAATGTTCGAGGATTTGATCGGGAAAACAGGGATTGCCATGCCCTTTTCCCGTTGGTCCTGTATTGGACAGAAAAAGCCCTCGGATCAGAGTCGGTTCGCGTACGGCTGCTGCCATGGCGATGCCGCCGCCGGCAGACCATCCGGCGAGTGCTGCGGCACCAAGATTCTGTTCGCGAATAAGCTCGCAGACGCGTTCCCCCAGCTTAGGCAGGTCCCATGGCCCGTCAGACTGGCAGTAATCAACGGCGGCGAACTGAAATTCTCCGTCAGATTCCACCTGGTCGAACACACAGGGTGAAACGTTGGCGCCCGAAAGAAAAAGGACAGTAGGGCGGCCAGTCTCAAGTTTGCCGATCAGTTTCAGCATAACAGATTCCTCCATTGTGGAAAAAGCCGGCCTCCATGAAGGAAGCCGGCTTTGCGATTTTCACCCGGATTACACGATCTTGGTGACGACGGCAAATGCCAGCATGATGATACTGAGCAGCCACAGCCACTTGAAGCTGAAGCGGATATGATCCTTCAGCTCTACGCCCACCAGACCGATGGCCAGGAAGGTCGTGGCGACGCACGGAGACACGGCCAGAGCGACGTTTTCACCGATCAGCATCGACTTGGCGACCTGCTCCAGCGTGACGCCGAAGGGGGCGACCGTCTCGCCGATGAGCGGCAGCACCGCGTAGTAGTAAGGATCGGGGCCCATGACCATGCCCATGGGAGCGCCCAGCACGCCGATGATGATGTGCAGGTACTGGCGCAGGCTGTCGGGCAGCACGTTGATGAGCACCAGAGCCATCTCCTTGATCATGCCCGAGTTGGCAAACACGCCCAGGAACACGCCGGCGCACAGCAGCGTCATCGTCAGGCCGATGCAGTTGGGCGCGTGGGCCGTAAGACGCTGCATCTGGATCTTCGTATCAGGGTAGTTGACGGTGAGAGCGATTACACAGCCGAACATAAAGACGACAAACGCGGGGATCTTTGTCCAGATCAGCGCAGCGATGAGCAGGGCGGTGAAGGCCAGGTTGAACCAGTACATGCCGGGACGCTTGAGCGATTCGTCGGCCTGGGCGTTCGATTCGATGCCGGCCATAGCGGCGCTCATATTGCTGAGATCGACGCCCTCGGCGGCAAGACGCTTCTTCTCGGTGTGGGCAAAGTACAGCGCCAGGACGCACGAAGCGACAAGGCCGAACACCTGCATGGGGATCAGACTGTGCCACAGCGCATTGGCGTCGCCTTTGATGGCAGTGGCTGCGCGGATGGTGGGGCCGCCCCAGGGCACCATGTTCATGATGCCGGTTGATGAGGCCACCAGAAGCAGCAGGATGAGCGGGTTGAGCTTGAGCCGCTTGAAGATGGGCAGCATGACAGGGAACGAGATCAGGTAGGTGGAAGCTGTGGCTCCGTCAATGTGGCCGACCGTAGCGATCAGCACGGTGGCAATGAACAGCAGCGAAAGACTGCCGCCGGCCACTTTGAGCAGCGCGTTGACCATGCGGTCGAACATGCCTGCATCGTTCATCACGCCGAAGTAGACGACGGAGAAAATGAACAGTACGGCCGTCTTCCACGTGGTGCCGACGCCCTTGTTGACGAACTCCAGCACTTCTTTCACGGAGAATCCCGCACAGAATGCACCGATGACCGGCAGAACGGCAAAGCAGAAAAGCGGCAGGGCTTTGTTTTTGAGGATCATCACCATCATGACCAGAATGACAAGATACCCGACGATTGCTAACGTGTTCATTTCCTTGAACCTCCCGATATTGTTTTACCGGCCGGAATCAGCCGATATGAGCCAAAAATTCGCGTACCTGGCGGTTGAACGTCTCATGTTCCACATAGAACAGAAGATGACCACCCTTGGTGTATTCGTGCAGCTCGCAATAGGTCTTCACCTGTTGCTTGTAGTGGCGTCCCATGTCGTAGCCGTGGCCGAGCGACTGACCGCTGAAGATAATGACGGGGACGGTCAGTTCAGGCAGCAGAGAATCGGCGTCGGTGTGCACCCAGTCAGAATGAAGCGCGAAGCCGATCCATGGCGGCGTCTTCATGATCTCATCCTTCACCATCTGCACCTCTTCAGGCAAAAGATACTGGTCCATGCGGCCGACAAAGTTGTTCACGTACTGCTCGATGTCCGTGTGCCAGAGCATGTACTTGCGGTTCCATGCGTCCATGTTGAAGTTCTTGCAGTTGTACGTGTTCCAGTCCGCCGGCGAGAACGGGAACAGGCATGCGTCGATCAGCCCAAGCGCCTTGAGATGCGCGCATTTGTACTTGTGCGCGTAGGTGACCACGATGCTGCCAGACAGCGACCAGCCCATCAGCGTGACGTTCTCAAGCCCAAGGAACTCGATCAGCTCGGCGATGTCGTCGGCGTTGCGCTCGATCGAATTGCCGTGCAGCGGCTTTGACGAACTGCCGAAGCCGCGATTGTCGATGCAGACCACGCGGTTCGTCTTCGCCAGCTCGGGCGCGTTGTGCGCGTAAAACTTTGTCGTGCACATGTGGCCTGGCACGAGCAGGATCGGATCGCCCTCTCCCTGATCCTCATAATAAATACGAGCGCCGTCGCTCGTCTTGAAATAGCCTTTTTTCACCAATAGCTTCACCTCGTTCAGCGTGTTTGTGAAATCTGACGCTAAAATATCAGAGATGAATCTACATGTCCAAGACATAAAATGAATTTTTAGTATAGCTTCAAGCTCTATTTCGTGATAAAAAGGAAGTGTTAACGAGAGGAGGCGTCGGGGATGGACTTCCGCGAACTGAACTATGTGATCGCTATCAGCGAGCACGGCACGATCTCTAAGGCTGCTGACGCGCTGCACATTGCGCAGCCGTCGCTGTCGAAGTTTTTGCAGAATCTGGAAGGCAGCCTTGGCGTCAAGCTGTTTGAGCATGTCAGCCGCCGAATGAAACTGACTGCCGCGGGCGAGGAGTATGTGAAAACGGCATACCGTATACGCGCCATTGGCGGCGAGCTGCAAAATTCGATGAACGACTATGCCAGGCTGCGCAAGGGCGCGCTATCGATCGGCAGCACGAATGCGCGCAGCAAGTACGTGATGGTGAACACACTGCCGCAATTCAAAAGGCTCTATCCCGGTTTTTGCCTGAACGTCAGCGAAGAGCCCCTCGACGAGCTGGAACGCGACCTGCGGGCAGGCGTGATCGATCTGGCGTTGTACACGGTGAAAAAACGCGGCAGCGAATTTGCGTATCATCATATCTGCGCGGAAGAGGTTGTACTGGCGATGTCGCCCGACAATCCCCATGCAGGCGAGGGGCAGGTACGTGAAGGGCTCCGTCGGCCGTGGATCGATCTGAAACGGCTGAACGACCAGCCGTTTCTTCTGCCGCCGGAGATTTGGCGCGTTTCTCGTGTAGGTTCGCGTCTTCTCTACGAAAATGGCATGAATCCTGAGATTGTCCACATGGGATCGGTCGAAGCGGCCGTGGCGGTCGTCAGTCGCGGACTGGGAGTGTGTTTCTGCTCCAGCATGATGGAACAGTGCTTTGAAGGCGAGCGCAAGCCAATCTACTTTTCCGTCGGCGAACCGGTAGCCGAGGTGGAGTTCGTTGTTGCTGCCCGCAAAACAATGCCGCTGACGCAAGCTGTGCGCGATTATATCGCTATTGTGCGCTCTGTCTTCGGCGACGGCACGTAGAAAACATTCAGAGTGCATCCTTTTGTTCCACGAGGAACGAAAAAACGCTGCGCACGAAATAGGGGCTGCAAATATTTTCTGGCTGCTGTTTTCACCCTGCGCATTTCATGATACACTGAGGCATATCGACAAAGACGGGAGTGGGCGAACATGATCCGAAGAGCGGCTTCGCATGATCTTGACGCGGTGGAGCAGGTGTATATGCAGCGCCTGATCTGGGAGCGGAAAAACGAACGGTATTCCGGATGGATCGCCGGCGTGTATCCTTCGCGGACGGTGCTGCGCCGGGCGATCGCCAGGGGCGAACTGTACGCGCTGTGGGACGGCACTGAGATCGTCGGGGCGATGTCGCTGATGCGCGGTCAGCCGGAGGCGTATGAGCAGCTGCGCTGGCCGGTGCGGTCGTTTCCCAGTCAGATCATCGGCGTGGATTTGCTGTGCGTGTCGCCGCTGCGCGGTCGCGAGGGGCTGGGGACGCAGATGCTTCACTACGCGATCGGCCTTGCTCAGCGCACGCGTGCCCGGGCCGTGCGGCTTGACTGTCTTGAACGCAACATGCCGATGATCGCGCTGCTTGAAAAAACGGGGTTTGTCCTCGCCGCGAAAAAAGCAGCTCCGTGTCCAGCCGGCAGCGATGAGGAAACGCGCTGGTACGAATACGACACGGTCCCGCCGCGCGATGTCAAACGCGCGCCGCGGTAATGCTCTGCACAGAAAAAACGGACGCTTCCGCTCGGAAACGTCCGGTTTTCTTTTTTGTGCATGGGCGCGTCGTTTATAACCCAAACGCTCGAAAAGAGTCTTTCATATTTATTTCTTTAACTTGAAAAGACAAAGGATATGAGTTATACTTAGTATACCGGCTTGGTTAGGTTTGCGCGGCCGGACATCTTTGCGAGGGGGAAACGTCATGAAAAAGTTTGCACTGCTTGCCGCGCTGGCGCTGTTTGCCTGCGCACAGACTGCCTGTGCCCGCGACTATGTCGCCGTGTACGAGGCGGAGCTGGACACGGTCAATTACCTCAAGTCGAACAAGACCGAAACGATGCAGCTGGGCTACAACACCTGCGACGGTCTGGTCGAGTTCGACCGCTTCGGACTGACGATGCCGAGCCTGGCGACCGACTGGAAGGTGTCGGACGACGGCCTGACGATCACGTTGCACGTCAGAAAGGGCGTGAAGTGGTACACCTGCGAGGGCAAGGAATATGCCGAGGTCACGGCGCATGACTTTGAAGCCGGCGCGAAGTGGGTGCTCACCAAGAAAAACGCTTCCGTCGTCGCCAACACGATCTACAACAACATCGCCGGCGCGAAGGATTACTACCAGGGCAAGACGGCCAACTGGAGCACGGTCGGCATCAAGGCGCTCGACGACTGGACGATCCAGTACACGTTTGCCAAGCGTCTGCCTTACGCTTTGAAGATGCTGTCGTTCCCCGCCTTCTATCCTGCCTCGCAGAAGTTCATCGACGAGTGCGGCGAGGACTTTGGCACCAGCAACGACACGATGCTGTACTGCGGCGCGTACATCCTGACGGAGTTCGAGCCCGAATATCAGCGCGTACTCACGGCCAACGAGCATTACTGGAACCGCGATGCGATCTCGATCGAGCACATGATCTACAAGTACAGCAAGGAAGCCTCGGCCAACGGTCCGGAGCTGTTCCTGCGCGGCGAAGTGATGGATCTGAACCTGCCCGGCACGATCATGGACGAGTGGATGAAGGATCCTGAGAAGAAAAAGCTGATGCGTCCGACCAATCTCACGAACATGACCTACTTCATGGCGTTCAACTTTGAGCCGCTCTACGGCGAGGAGTACGCGCCCAAGGACTGGATCGAGGCTGTCAACAACCTGAACTTCCGCAAGTCGCTGTTCCACGGCTTTGACCGCGTCGCCGCGCTGCTGGCGATGGCGCCCTATGACTATCAGCGCCGCCTGACGGGCACGCTGACGCGCCGCAACCTGGTGCAGGTGAAGGGCGTCGATTACGTGGAGATGGGCGGATTGTCCGAGTACACGCACGGCGAGTCGTTCGATCCGAAAAAGGCGCTTGAGTACAAGGCGAAGGCGATGGAGGAACTGAAGGGCAAGGTCACGTTCCCGATCAAGGTCGTCATGCCCTACAACACCGGCAACGTCGACATCGTCAACCGCTCGCAGGTCGTCGAGCAGCAGATGGAGAAGCTGCTGGGCGCCGATTACATCGACATCATCCTCGTGCCGTATCCGGCTTCCGGCTACAACAAGGCCACGCGCACCAGCGGCAAGTTCGCCTTCACGCAGCTGGGCTGGGGCCCGGATTTCGTCGATCCCCTGAGCGCTCTCGATCCTGTGATGGAGTCGGCCCTGTCGCCGAAGTGGAGCCGTTTGAACCTGGCTCGCGACATGCGTCTGCCCGAGGGCGGCACGAAGTTCGACGCGATGGCTGAGGCCGCTGCTGCCGAAGTGAACGACCTCAAAAAACGCTATGAGATGTTCGCTCAGGCAGAAAAATTCCTGCTCGACAATGCCTACGTCGTGCCGTTCTATCTGTCCGGCGGCGGCTTCAAGGCGTCGTATCTGCATCCGTTCTATGGCTTCACCAGCCAGATGGGCATCAACTCGCTGCGCAAGCTGAAGGCGGCGAAGCTGCTCGACAAGCCGATGAACATGGAAGAGTACGAGGCGGCCGAGAAGCAGTATCTGAAGGAACTTGAAGAGGCCAGAAAGAACGCGAAGTACGAATAAGTCTTTGCAGACAGTCGCGCCCGAAAGGTGTTCCCGCCCCTTTCGGGCGCTTTTTGCACAGGGCGCGGGGAGAGGAGAGATAGCGTGTTTCTGTACGTGCTCAAGAGGCTGTTTCAGTCGCTGATCACGCTGTTCGTGATCACGACGGTGGTGTTTCTGCTGCTGCGGCTGATGCCCGAGGAAGGCTACTTCGGCGAGAATTATGACAAGCTCGACGAGATGCAGAAGGAAGTCATCCTCACGGAGATGGGGCTGCGCGACCCGCTTCATGTGCAGCTGGGCAAATTTTACAAAAATCTCTTTCACGGCGATCTGGGACGGTCGATCGTCTTCCGTCCGCGCGTGAAGATCTGGCGCATCATCAAGCCGAAAGTGCCGTATTCGCTGTGGTTCGGCGTGGCCTCGGTGACGCTGTCGCTGCTGATCGGAATCCCTATGGGGCTGTTCATGGCCCGGTGCAAGGGGCACTGGTTCGATTCGCTCGGCTCGGGCTATATCGTCCTCATCAACTCGGTGCCGGCGGCGGTGTACTATCTGTTCATCCAGCTCTATCTCTCTTCCGCGCTCAGGCTGCCGATGCTGTTTGACGCGCGCAATCCCGCCAGCTGGGTGCTGCCGGCAGTGAGCATGTCGCTGTCCGGCATCGCTTATTATGCGATGTGGGTGCGGCGCTACATGGTTGATGAGCTCAACCGCGATTACGTCAAGCTGGCCCGTGCCAAGGGGCTGAGCAGCACGCAGATCATGACGCGGCACGTCATCCGCAATGCCTTCGTGCCCGTCACGCAGTACATCCCCATGTCGTTTCTGCTCACCATCTCCGGCTCGATCTACGTCGAGTCGCTGTTTTCCATCCCCGGCATGGGCGGCCTGCTGGTGACGGCGATCCAGCGTCAGGACAATCCGCTTGTGCAGGCGCTGGTGCTGATCTTTTCCTCGGTGGGCATCCTCGGACTGTTCCTCGGCGACGTGCTGATGGCGCTGTTCGATCCCAGAATCAAGCTGACGAGAAAGGCGGCGTCGCGATGAGCTCGTTCGACAAACTGACCACTTCGATGGAATCCGTGACGGCGGAGCAGCTGAAAGACCTCGATCCCGCGCTGTTCGAGTTCGCTCCGTACAGCGAGAACGCTTCGGAGTCGCGCGGCTATTCCAATTACGCCTACTGGAGATCGACGTGGAGGTCGTTCTCGCACAACCGCACGGCAATGACGCTGCTGATCGGTCTGATCGTGCTGCTGTGCTTCACGTTCGTGCAGCCGCTGCTGCCGGCTCAGAAAAGTCCCACGCAGGTGTACACGAACGCTCAGACGGGGCGGCAGGAGCGCAACCACGCGCCCTGCGCCGAGTTCTGGTTCGGCACCAACACGATCGGGCAGGACCTCTGGGCGCGCGTCTGGAGCGGCACGCGCACGTCGCTGCTGATCGGGCTGGCCGTAGGGCTGTGGAACGCGGTGCTCGGCATCATCGTCGGCGCGCTGTGGGGCTATGTGCGGCGGCTTGACGGGCTGCTGACGGAAGCCTACAACGTCGTGCGCAACATCCCCAACTCGATCATCCTGATCCTGGCGTCGTACATCATGCGTCCCAGCGTCGGCACGATGATCGCCGCCATGTGCGTGACCGGCTGGCTGCCGATGGCGCGCTTCGTGCGCAATCAGATCGTCATCATCCGCGACCGCGAGTACAATCTCGCCTCGCGCTGCCTGGGCACGCCGACGGAGCGACTGATCCGCAAGAACCTGCTTCCGTATCTCGTCTCGGTGATCATGCTGCGCATCGCACTTGCCATCCCGCAGGCGATCGGGCAGGAAGTGTTCCTCACGTACATCGGCCTGGGGCTGCCGGTCAGCATCCCCTCGCTGGGCAACCTCATCAACGAGGGGCGCATCGTCATGATGAGCGCTTCCACGCGCTATCAGCTGCTGTTCCCGGCGCTGGTGCTGTCGGCCGTGACAGTGTCGTTCTACGTGATGGGCAACGCCTTTGCCGACGCGGCCGATCCGCGCAATCACGTATAGAGGAGGGGCGTTCATGGACTACGCACATGCAGAAAAGATCCTCTCCGTGTCCGACCTGGTGATCAAGTTCAACCTGCGCGGGCGTGTGCTCACGGCTATCCGCGGCATCTCGATGGACATCTACAAGGGCGAAAGCCTGGCGATCGTCGGCGAATCGGGCAGCGGCAAGTCGGTGTTCACCAAGAGCTTTATGGGGCTGCTCGACAGCAACGGCTGGATCGACAACGGCTCGATCATGTACGGCGGCGTCGATCTGGCGAAATACACGACGGAGAAGCAGTGGCTGCGGGTGCGCGGACGCGAGATCGCGATGGTGTTCCAGGACCCGATGACCAGCCTCAATCCGCTCAAGACGATCGGCCGCCAGATCCAGGAGACGGTGGAGCTGCATCAGGGGCTGCGCGGGGCCGACGCGCGCGAGAAGACGCACGAGATCCTGCGCGATGTCGGCATTGCCGAGCCGGAGCGGCGGGCGAAGCAGTACCCGCACGAGTTCTCAGGCGGCATGCGGCAGCGAGTCGTCATCGCCATCGCGGTGGCCTGCTCGCCGCGCATCCTCATCTGCGACGAACCGACGACGGCGCTGGACGTGACCATTCAGGCGCAGATCCTGCAGCTGCTGCGCAACTTGCAGAGCAAGTACGGCCTGACGGTGGTGTACATCACGCACGATCTCGGCGTGGTCGCCAACGTGGCCGACCGCATCGCCGTGATGTACGCCGGCGACATCGTCGAGACGGGGCTGTGCGAGGAGGTTTTTTACAACGCGCAGCATCCTTACACCTGGGCTCTGCTGGCCTCATTGCCGCAGCTGGGCGTGCGCGGCGAGGATCTGAACTCGATCGCCGGCACGCCGCCCAGCCTGTTTGCCGACATCAAGGGCGACGCGTTTGCACCACGCAATCCGCGTGCGCTGAAGATCGACTATCTGCTGCGGCCGCCGTTCTTCGAGGTGTCGCCCACGCACCGCGCGCGCACGTGGCTGCTCGATCCGCGCGCTCCGCATGTAGAGCCGCCTGCGGCGATCCGCCGTCTGCGCGCCCGTTTTGACGAATGGAAGGAGGCGAGCGGCCGTGTCTGAGCCCCGCGAAAAGCTGCTGGAAGTGAAAAATCTCCGCGTCGAGTTCGGGCGCGGACACAAGCGATTTGTCGCCGTCGACGACGTGAACTTCGACATCTACAAGGGCGAGACGTTCGGCCTGGTGGGCGAGTCGGGCAGCGGCAAGACCACGATCGGACGGGCCATCATCCGCATCAACGAGACGAGCGGCGGAGAGGTGCTGTTCGAGGGCAAAAAGATCAACGGAAAGATCTCGCGCGAGCTCGACCGCGAGGTGATCCGCAATATCCAGATGATCTTTCAGGATCCGATGGCCTCGCTGAACGAGCGCGCCAAAGTGGAATACATCATCTCCGAAGGGCTGTACAACCTGAAAAACTACGGCAGCGAGGCAGAGCGCCGCGACATCGTCGCCCGCGCGCTGCTCGACGTGGGGCTGCTGCCGGAGTTCGCCAGCCGCTTCCCGCACGAGTTTTCCGGCGGTCAGCGCCAGCGCATCGGCATCGCCCGCGCGCTTGTCATGCGGCCCAAGCTGATCATCGCTGACGAGCCGATCTCGGCGCTCGACGTGTCGATCCGCGCGCAGGTGCTCAATCTGCTCTCGCGGCTGCGGCGCGAGTACGGCCTCACGTATCTGTTCATCGCTCACGACCTCTCGATCATGCACTTCATCACCGACCGGCTGGCCGTCATCCACAAAGGCCGCATCGTTGAGCTGGCCGAGACGGAAAAGCTCTTCGCGCACCCGCTGCACCCCTACACGCGGGCCCTGCTGTCGGCCATCCCCATGCCTGATCCCGTGGCCGAGCGCCGCAAAAAGCTGCTCGTCTACGATCCCTCGTGCCATCATTACGAGACTGACCCGCCCCGCTGGACCGAGGTCGAGCCGGGGCACTTCGTCCTTGCCAACGCGGAGGAAGAAGAACGCTATCGCACCGAGATCGCTGACGCCGCCCCGGAGGTGATGTGACGATGAACGTGTGCCTTGCTCACGCTGCGCCCGAGGCGGAGGCGTGGATCGTGCCGCTTGAAGACGGCGAGCTGCGCGTTTCGCTTCCCGCGCGTCTGGACGAGCTGGCCCGAACGGCTCTGAGCTGCGGGGCTTTCAAGGCGGAGCCGGACGCGCTCAAAACGTTTTCCTGTGCGGACGGCGGCCGCATCGTCACGCTCGTGCTCGCCGGCGTGGCGCCGTGGAAGTCGCCTGCCGACAGCCGCCGCAGCTGGCTGGCGCTGGCTGCCGCATTCCGCGCCGCGCTCAGCGCCGGGGCCGCTCGTGTGAACGTGATGCTCGACAATGCGCCTTCCCTTGCCAGTCCGGCGATGTTCGAGCGCCTCGCGGGGCTGCCGGAGTTCGTCGATTACCGCTTCGACCGGCACAAGCGCGCGCCGTCGAAAAAGCACTTTACGCAGGCCGTATTCGTCACCTCGCGCAGCGGCCTTCAGCCGGCGCTTGACGAAGGACGCGCCGACGCCGCCGGAATGCTTTTGGCCCGCGAGCTCGTTGACGAGCGCCGCGACGCGATGCGTCCTGCCGATCTGGCTCAGCGGGCTTCGAACCTTGCGACAGAGCTGGCCGGACAAGGGCTGCCGGTGACGGCCGAGGTGCGTCACGAGCGCGAGATCAGGCAGCTGGGGATGGAAAGTTTCCTGGCTGTCGCCAAAGGCGCGCGCCGCAGCGCGCCGCCGGAGCTGATCGTCGTGCGCTACCGCGGCGCGGAGGACGATCCTCGCGTGCTGGCGCTTGTCGGCAAGGGCATCTGTTTTGACAGCGGCGGCTACAGTCTGAAGTCGAACATGCGCACGATGTTCGACGACATGGGCGGCGCGGCTGCGGTTCTCGGCGCGCTGCGCACCGTCGCGGCCGCCCGTCTGCCGCTCAACCTGACCGTCGTCATCGCTGCCTGCGAAAACCTCGTCAGCGAAGACTCCTACGTGCCCGGCGACATCATCAGCTCCATGTCGGGCCGCTCGATCGAGATGCTCAATGCCGACGCCGAAGGCCGGCTGACGCTTGCCGACGCGATCACCTATGCCCTGCGCGAGGAAAACGCTGCCGCCGTCGTTGACATCGCTACGCTCACCGGCGCGGCTTCGGGCGCGGTGGGACGCCGCAGCGCCGTCGTGATGAGCGGTCACGAGTGCCTGATGCGCACCGTCCGTGAGGCGGCGCTGTTCTCGTGCGAAAAAGTCTGGCCGCTGCCGTGCGACGAAGAACTTCGGCCGCTGCTCGACTCGCCCTTTGCTGATCTGCGCAATTCTGTCCCCGGCAACCCGTCGGGCGGCGGGGCGATCCTTGCCGGCCTGTTCCTGCGCGAGTTTGCCGAAAAGCGTCCCTGGCTGCACATCGACATGGCGCCCGTGTGCTATTTCGCCGACGGCGCCCCCGGAGCCGGCAAAGGCGCCAGCGGCTGGGGCGCGTCGCTGCTGTATCACTTTGTCAAGCTCCTCAGTCAGAGATAATCACGACGAAGCAGCCGGAAGACCTGCATGCGGTGCAGTTCTTTCGGCTGCTTTATGTATGTTGACGTTATCTTTATAAGTGATGCATAATTCATGATAAAGATAAAAGAAGGGGCTGATTTGTATGGCAAATGTTGCTAACATCAATTTTCGTGCTGACGCTGCTCTGAAAGAGGAATTTGCAGAAGTCGTGGAGGACATGGGGCTGACCGTGACTACGGCGTTCACCGCATTCATGAAAGCGACCGTGCGCGAGCGGGCGCTGCCGTTTTGGCTGAAAGCGACGAATGCGGTGTCTCCCGCCGAGCGGGAGATGCTGGAGCAGAAATTGGCAGCAGGCGAAGAGCAGTAAAAACAGGGGGAGAAAAGCGCGTCACACGTTTTTCTCCCCCTGTATTTTTATTCATGTTCCTTGTGGAACGATCACTGCCAGAACAGCGTCAGGAGCTTGTAATATCCCAGCATTAGCGCGCAGAACGACAGCGACAGCGGCAGCGTGCGGAAGATCAGTTTCCCCAGCGGCACCCTGAAGTATTCCGACGCCACCACCAGACAGACGTGCACCGGAGCGACCAGACTGGCTCCGTGACAGGCGCACATCAGCAGCGCCATCAGCGGCATGCTCGTTCCCATTGCCGAAAAAGCCAGCGGTGTGCCCAGCGCGATGATCCCGGCCGAGCCGCTGATCGTGCCGCCGATGAAGAACATCAGCGCAAACACCACGTATCCCGGCAGCGGCAGCGAAGCCAGCATCGCCGGCAGCTCGCCCAGCAGCCCCGTGTAGGCGATGTATTCCCGCAGCACCAGCACCAGATACGTGTTCAGCTGCAGCTTCACCTCGAACGCCGAGCGGAACATCGGCCGCAGTTCCGAGAACGAAAAGCGGTGCATTACGGCAAACAGCACGATCACGCCCAGCAGCGTCGGCACGATCGGCGTCCGCGCCCCCAGCAGCAGTGCCAGGATCAGCTCCAGCGGCCAGAGGTGGAACGCCAGATTCCCTGCGTCGCGTAGTCTGTTTGAGCTTTCGGGCGTTCCCGGATCGGTCGGCAGATGCCGCAGAAACGAAAAATACCCGATCAGCCCCAGAGCGATCACCGGCACCACCATCCCCGGCACAAACTGCGCCAGCGGCACTCCCGACAGACTCAGCATCAGCAGCACGCTTGAGTACGTCGGCAGCGTGCTCTCCGGGATGTGACGGAACCAGCTCGTCGCCGCTGCCTGCTCAACTGGTGTGAGATAGCCGTCTGTTGCGTCCCTGACGATGTCGCCGCAGAGGATCATCGCTCCCGCTGACGGCAGCAGACCGATGAACATCGGCGCGACCGCTGCGTTCACCCGCCGGTTATGAAACAGCCCGTTCAGATCCTGACTGGCCTTTTTGATCATCTCGCGCCGCTCCAGCATCCGCTGCAGAAACGTGATCAGATACAGCGCCGCCAGCACGTTCAGCGAGCTGGGCCGCTTCAGCACCGTCCAGAACATCACCAGCGCATCCTGCAGCGGGATGCGCCACAGCAGCGCGCAGGCGGCCAGCCCGCCGACGATCGCCTGCCACAGCGGCCGGCCGAGCGCCAGCAGCGTCACGATCGCCGCAAACACGATCCCCAGATACACGATCGACATCGCACGTCCCCCTTTGCTAGAGTACCCACTCCCATTATGACAGAATTCATAACATTATCAACAGGAAAAAGCGTATTTCACGCTTTTTTCGCTAAGTCGGAGCAGTTTATACTGAAGGCGCGTCGAAAAATGCATGAGGCAGCCTGGCGCCGGTTAGGCGCCGACGGCCGTGCCTGGCTCCTGCGTGATTGCGCGGCGCTTATTCTGAAAATTTTCGCTTGACAGACGAAAAATGTGCGCTATAATTTCGTCCAATAAGTCAATACGGTTTGAAAGGCGTTGAACCGGAATCCGACGAAAGTGCAGTTTCGCATCGTCCAGAGAGAAGGCTCCATTGGCTGAGAGGGCTTTCGAGCGAATTTTTCGGCGGGCAAGGCCCGGGGAGCCGGAGTGGAAAGGCGTTCTGTGCGCCGGAGTACATTTCCCGAACTGACCCTCCGTCAAAGGGGTCCAAGCGGGGCGTGAAGCTGTGCGTCCAAGCAGGGTGGTACCGCGAGAACGTTTTCTCGTCCCTACAAATTATTTGTGGGGACGATTTTTTTAACGGTCTGGCGGCGCTGTTCCGGCCGGAAGCAGAGCGCGCGCTCAAGCAGGGTGGTACCGCGTGCATAAAAGTTGCGCGTCCCTGTGTGTTCGTAGTGGAACGCACGGGACGCGCTTTTTTATAGGCTGCGGAACGGGCGGAAGAAGATGTTCCGTGTGGAACATGAAGATTTTTAAATACCATGATGTGAAAGGAAGCGTTTGGAATGAGGATTGCTGTTGTCGGCGCGACGGGCGAAGTGGGGCGCACGATGGTGCGCGTGCTTCAGGAGCAGGGCGTTCGTCCTGAGGTGATCCGCTTTTTTGCTTCATCTCGCAGCGCAGGGCAGACGGTGAAGTACTTTGACCGCGACGTGACGGTTGAGGAGCTGACGCCGGAGTGGGTGCCCGCGGGGACGTTCGACTATGTGATCATGTCGGCGGGCGCGGGCGTGTCGAAGTGGTTCGCGCCGATCGCGGCAGAGCGCGGTGCGACGGTGATCGACAACAGTTCGTGCTGGCGCATGGACCCTGAAAAGCTGCTGGTGGTGCCCGAGATCAACGGCGATCTGCTGAAGGGCTATCACGGCATCATCGCCAATCCCAACTGCTCGACAATCCAGATGGTGCTGGGTTTTTACAAGGTGCACGAAAAGTACGGCATCAAGACGATCGTGGTGAGCACGTATCAGGCTGTCAGCGGCGCGGGACGCCGCGGCATGGACGAGCTGCTGGCGCAGGAGAAGGGGAGCACGGAGTGCAAAAAGTTCGCCGCGCCGATCTTCCGCAACGTGGTGCCCCAGATCGACGACTTCCTTCCCGACGGCTTCACCAAGGAAGAGATGAAGATGGTGAACGAGCCCAGGAAGATCCTGCGCGACGATTCGATCATGAGCTGGCCGACGACGGTGCGCGTGCCGGTGCTCTACGGCCACAGCGAGAGTGTCTTTGTGGAAACGCGCGAGCCGTTTGGCACGATCGAGGATCTGCTCGAGGTGATGCGCACGCAGGAGCACGTGGTGGTGAGCGATCAGCCGGTGGTGACGCCGGCGGTGGACGCGGCGGGGACGGATACGACGTTTGTCAGCCGCGTGCGCAGCTTCGATGACCGGCACTTCCTGCAGTGGAACGTTGCCGACAACGTGCGCGTGGGCGCGGCGACGAATGCCGTGCGCATCCTGCTCAAACATGCCGGGATGAACGGCGTGGCATAAGTTCAAAACCAAATCCAAAGCCGACGCAAAGGCCCGAAGTCGCAAAGAAAAACGACGCTGATAAAGGCTCAGCAGGATTTGGCGTAAAACGAGACAATCATATTTTTATAGATAAAGGAGCGAATCAACATGTTCAGAGGTACCGGCACAGCGCTTATTACTCCGTTCCGCGATGGAGCGATCGATTTTGAGGCTCTTACGGGGCTGCTCAATTTTCAGGTGGAAAACGGCGTCGACGCGCTGATCGTGCTGGGCACGACGGGCGAGGCGGCGACGATGACGCCGGCCGAGCGAGACGCGGTGATCACGCACGCGCTCAAGGTCGTCGATGGCCGCATCCCGGTGATCATTGGCACGGGCACGAACAACACGGCGACGACGATCGACCTTTCGCGCCGCGCCGAAGAGCTGGGCGCTGACGGCGTGCTGGTGGTGACGCCGTTCTACAACAAGCCCAACCAGGAAGGGCTGTACCGTCATTTCCGCACGGTGGCGGAGTCGATCCGCATCCCCGTGATCCTCTACAACGTTCCGGGCAGAACGGGCGTGAACCTGAGCCCGGAGACGGTGCTGCGCCTGGCGCAGGATGTGGAGAATATCGTGGCGGTCAAGGAGGCCAGCGGCGATCAGTTCCAGTGCGACCGTCTGATCCGCGCGCTCCAGGTGGTGCGGCCCGACTTCCGCGTCTTCTCGGGCAACGACGACCAGGCCTTCCATCTGGTGTGCTCCGGCGGCGACGGCGTGATCTCCGTGCTGTCGAACGTGGTGCCCGCGCAGACGTCGGCGCTGATGAACGCGGCGCTGGGCGGCAATCTGGCCGAGGCGCGCAGGCTGCACCTGCAGCTGCTGCCGCTGATGAAGGACCTGTTCCACGAGAGCAACCCGATCCCGGTCAAGTACGCGGCCAGCCTGCTCGATCTGTGCCGCAACGAGCTGAGGCTGCCGCTCGTGCCCGCGTCACAGGGCACATGCGAGCTGGTCCATGCTGATCTGCTCGAGCTCGACGTGCTGGAGGACGACGACGAATGAGTCTGAACGTCCCTTACGGCGTCGTCGGCTTCACGGGGCGCATGGGCGGCGAGATCGTCGCTGCCTGCGGCGGTTCTCCCGTGCTGCGCGTGTGGGATGCAGGCGAGGAGTGCGACGCGTCTCCCCGCGTGATCTTCGACTTTTCGTCATACACGGTCTTGCCGCACACGATCGAGCTGTGCCGCGCGCATCATGCCGCGCTCGTGATCGGCACGACGGCGCTGAAAGACGAACACATCACACAGTTGCGCGCGCTGGGCGAAGAACTTCCGGTGGTGCAGAGCTTCAATTACAGCATCGGCATCGCGCTGATGGCGATGATGCTGCACGACTACGGTCCGCTGCTGGCTGACTGGGATGCGGAGATCTGCGAAGCGCATCATAATAAGAAGAAAGACGCGCCTTCAGGCACGGCGATCCTGCTCGGCAAAGCGCTGGGCCGCGATGTGCCGATGCACAGCTTCCGCCTCGGCGGACTGCCCGGCGATCACACGGCGATCTTTGGCAACGAGGGCGAAACGCTCTCGATCACGCATCACGCCATCAGCCGCTCGGTGTTCGCCATCGGCGCGGTCAAGGCGGCGCAGTTCGCGCTGACGCAGAAAAAGGGATTCTTCACCTTCGCTGACGTTGTCCGTGCGGCGAAGTAGGGGAACGTTTTAATCCAAAGCCGACACAAAGGCACGAAGCACCAAAGACTCAAAGTGGTTAAGAAAGAAAAAGCGTTCCACAGGTGAGTATTGTTCCATGGGGAACAACGAGTTCTCCTGCGTCACTTTTCCTTTTGTTATTTCTTTGTGTCTTGGGGCCTTAGGGGCTTTGTCTCAGGTTTGAACTTGTCTTTTAAGGAGTTTATAAGGATGAACACAGAAGACGTGATCCGTCTGATCAAGGAGTCGAAAAAGCGCACATTGGCCCGCGCCTTTGTGGCCGGCGATCTGAACGGCATCGACTGGGGCGCGCTGCATTTCGTCGGCTCACGGGACTTCGGCACCGTCAAGGGCGATCTGCCCGAGATCCTGGCCGTGCTCGAAGCCAACGGCACCCGCATCGACGACTGCGAGGTGGAAGTGACCGCGCGCAACAGCGCCGTGCCGCTGACCGACCTCACCAAATACGAAGCCCGCATCGAGCCCGGCGCGATCATCCGCGACATGGTCGAGATCGGCAAGAACGCTGTCGTCATGATGGGCGCGGTGATCAACATCGGCGCCTCCGTGGGCGAGGGCACGATGATCGACATGAACGCCGTGCTCGGCGGCCGTGCGCAGGTGGGCAAAAACTGCCACATCGGCGCGGGCGCGATCATTGCCGGCGTGGTCGAGCCGGCAAGCGCGCAGCCCGTCGTCATCGAAGACGGCGTGCTCGTCGGCGGCAACGCCGTGGTGCTCGAAGGCGTGCGCGTGGGGGCCGGTTCGGTCGTGGCCGCCGGCGCCGTCGTCACCGAGGATGTTCCTCCCGGCGTGGTCGTGGCGGGAACGCCTGCGCGCGTGATCAAGACCGTCGACGCGAAGACCGAGGGCAAGACGGCCATCGTCGAAGCCCTGCGGGAGCTGTAAGCGATGAGTCCTGTTCAGACCGCGCCCGGCACGGTCGTTTTGAAATACGGCGGCTCGTCCGTGGCCGATGCCGACAAGGTGCGCGGCGTCGCTTCGATTGTTGCCAGACGCTGCAAGGCGGGCGAAAAGCTCGTCGTCGTCGTCTCGGCCATGGGCAAGACGACCAATCACCTGATCGAGCTGGCGGGCAGCATCTCGCCGCAGAGCGGACACTACAAGCGCGAGATGGACATGCTGCTGGCCACGGGCGAGCAGGTGAGCGCGTCGCTGCTGGCGATGGCGCTGAAAGACCTGGGCGTGGACGCGCTGTCGATGAACGCATTTCAGATCGGCATGCTCACCACGGCCGCCCATTCCAGCGCCCGCATCCGCGACATCCAGTCCGACCGCCTCAGGACCGAGCTTGACGCGCGCGGCGTGGTGGTCGTCACCGGCTTTCAGGGCGTCACTGACGAGGGCGACCTGACCACGCTCGGCCGCGGCGGCAGCGACACCTCGGCCATCGCTCTGGCGGCCGCACTCGGCTGCCCGTGCGAGATCTACAGCGACGTGGCCGGCGTCTACGCCTGCGATCCCAGGATCGTGCCCAGCGCCAAAAAGCTGGAATACATCACTTATGAAGAGATGCTCGAACTGGCTTCGTCCGGTGCGAAAGTGCTTCATTCCCGCGGCGTGGAGATCGCCGACAAACAGGAAGTCGAGCTGTACTGCGGCTCAACTTTTTCCGATGAAAGAGGGACAAAGATCGTGAAAAAACTGCCCGAATGGCTCGAACAGCCCGTCGTCACCGGCGTGGCCCTGGCCGAGCAGATCAAAGTCAACCTGCGCGGCCTGCCCGAGGATGTGACGCTCTACACCCGCGTGTTCAACGAGCTGGCCGGACGCGGCATCAACCTCGACATGATCTCGATCGTGTCGGAAAACGGAAAAGCCGCTATTACCTTCTCCGTCGTCAGCGGCGACATGGAAAATCTGCGCCCCGCGCTTTCGGCCGCCCTGCCCGGCGTGGACTGGACCGTCAGCGTCGACGGCAGCGTCAGCAAAGTCAGCGCCATCGGCGTAGGCATGCAGTCGGCCTCGGGCGTTGCCGGACGCTTCTTCGGAGCGCTTGCGGCGCGCAATATCGCCGTGCTGGGCACCACCACGTCGGAGATCAAGATCGCCGTGCTCGTGCCCCGCGACCAGGGCCATGCGGCCGTTGACGCGCTGATGACCGAATTCGGCCTCAAGGACGAGTAAAAACAAAGTCAAATTCAAAGCCGACACTAAGACCCGAAGACACAAAGACACAAAGAAGAGCTTTTAAGGAAAACTGCGCGGCAAAACGCCTTTTCACGAGAAAACTGAACGTTTGCAAAAACGCGTTTTTTCCCCTTTTTAGTTTTTTCTTTGTGTCTTTGGGCCTTTGTGTCTTCATGTTGGGTTTGAATTTGCTTTTACAGCAAAGGAGAACCGCGATGTATAAGAAAGCACAGACGCTGCTGCCGTGGCTGACGGACGTGTATCGTTCGCTGCACCGCATCCCGGAGGTGGGGCGCGAGCTGCCCGAGACAGTCGCGTTCGTCAAAGCCCGGCTCGATGAACTTGGCGTGCAATACCGCGACTGCGCCGGAGGCATCCTTGCCGAGTTGCCCGCGCCCGAGGGAAAGCCCCTTCTGGCCCTGCGGGCCGATATGGACGCGCTGCCCGTGGACGAGGAGACCGGCCTGCCCTGGGCAAGCGAACACAAAGGCGCGATGCACGCCTGCGGACACGACGCTCACACGACCTGCGCCCTCGGCGCGCTCAAGCTGCTGCTGGCCGAAGAGGCTCGCCCAGCCGGCCTGCGCGTGCTCTTTCAGCCCGACGAAGAGGGCGACGGCGGCGCGGCCCCGATGATCGCCGACGGTGCGCTCGACGGCGTGACCGCGGCGCTGGGCCTGCACGTTTCGTCGCTGCGCCCAACTGGCACGATCGCCGCGCTTTCCGGACGCGCTCGCGCGGCCAGCGACATGTTCACCGTCGTGCTGCGCGGCCGCGGCTGCCACGGCGCCTATCCGCACATGGGCATCGACACTGTTATCGGCGGCGCGCAGATCTTGAGCGCTATCCAGACGCTCGTCAGCCGGGAGACCGATCCGCTTGACAGCGTAGCGCTGACCGTCGGCCATTTCGAGGCCGGACGCGCGCGCAACGTCATCCCCGACTCGGCCCGTTTTGACGGCATCATCCGCACGCTCACGCCCCAGACGCGATTGAGCACGCGCGAACGCTTCACCGAGCTGGTGCAGACGATGGCTAAGGCCCTGCGCCTTGAAGCCGAAGTGACCATCATCCCCAGCTATCCGCCGATCATCAACGACGCCGCCGAGGCCGAGCGCGTGCGCCATGTGGCCGGTGAGCTGTTCGGGCGCGAGAACGTGATCGTGCCTGAGTTCCCGCAGATGGGCGTTGACGACTTTGCCTATCTGGCAGAAAAGGTCCCCGGCTGCTACGCCGAACTGGGCTGCCTCGGCCCCGGCATGAAGCCCGAGCCGCTCCACAGCCCCCGCTTCTTCCCCGACGAGAACTGTCTGCCGGGCGGCGCCGCCATGACCGCCGCCTGGGTGATGAGCGCACGGTAAGTATTTCGCTGTAACGAAATTTGGCGCCGGTGTCATGCCGAAATTTCGTTACAGCGAAATTTTTATTATGTGCTTATCCGTTTTCTTTGCGTCTTTGCGTGCGGCTTCGCGCGTGGAGGCGCATTTTTCTGCTAGAATCGCCGTAGTTTCACGATAATGAATGAAGAAAATCGGGTGATTTATGATGATACAAAAGGCGCACAGCCGTGACATGATCGAAGGGGTGATCTGGAAGCAGATCCTCAAGTTCTTCTTTCCGATCATGCTGGGCACGGTGTTTCAGCAGCTGTACAACACGGTCGACGCGATCGTCGTCGGTCGCTACGCGGGCAAGGTGGCGCTGGCGGCTGTCGGCGGGCCGACGAGCTATCTGGTATACCTGCTGGTGAACTTTTTCGTGGGCATCACGTCGGGCGCGACGGTGGTGATCGCGCAGTTTTTCGGCATGGAAGACCACGAGCGCACCGAAAAGGCGGTGCACACGTCGATGGCGCTCTCGCTTTGGGCTGGGCTCGCTTTTTCGGTGCTCGGCGTCCTGATCGCGGGCCCGGCGCTGCGGGCGATGAACACGCCTCTCGAGGTGCTGCCGCACGCGACGGCGTATTTGCAGATCTTCTACGGCGGGCTGCTGTTCTCGTTCGTCTACAACATGGGTTCGAGCGTGCTGCGCGCCAAAGGCGACTCGAAGCGGCCGTTCTATATGCTGGTAGCGGCGACATGCACGAACATCATCGGCGACGTTGTGCTGGTCATCTATTGCGGTATGGGCGTGGCCGGCGCGGCGTGGGCGACGATCGTCTCGCAGCTGGTCAGCGCGGCCGGCGTTGTCTGGTTCTTGATGCGCGAATCAGGCGAGTTCCGTCTCGATCTGTCGCGCGCCTGGAAGTTCGACTGGCTGATCCTTCAGAACGTGGTGCGCATCGGCGTCCCGTCGGGCATCCAGTCGGCGCTGTTTTCCGTCTCGAACATCGTCATCCAGTCGGCCATCAACAGTTTCGGCGTCGATACGGTGGCGGCGTTTGCCACCTACGGCAAGATCGATCATCTGTTCTGGATGATCCTCACGGCGCTGGGCGTTTCGGTCTCGACGGTGGTGGGGCAGAACTTCGGCGCGCGCAAGTATGACCGCGTCATGCGCGCGGTGTACGTGACGATGGGCTATGCGTTTGCGGCGTCGCTGCTGTTCGGCTTCGGCCAGGCGGTGTTTATCGAGCCGCTGTTCCGCATCTTCACCGACGACGCCGCGGTGATCTCGATCGGCGCGGAGATCACGTGGATCATGTCGCCGCTGTACTTTGTCTATGTGCCGATCGTGGCGCTGGCAGGCGGCATGCGCGGATGCGGCGACTCGATCGTCCCCACCGCGGCTACGGCGACGGGCATCTGCGGCCTGCGTCTGACGTGGGTGTGGTTCGTGCTGCCGTTTTTCCACTCGTTCCGCACGCTGGCGATCGGCTATCCTGTCAGCTGGGGGCTGACGTCGGTGTTCTTCCTGATCTATCACTGGAAAGGCCGCTGGCTTGAGCGCAGCATCGTCCGCGCCGGGCACCGGCCGGCATAGCAGCATATAGCCCCGTTTCGCGATGATGACGCGGAACGGGGCTTTTTTATGAAAAAGTATCATAACCGCGCGGCATTTTCGGCCGACTTTAAAGCGTGATACAATCTGATCAGTTTTTCACAAAATCTTTTGCGGGAGCTGAAGAGATGGAGCGTAAATACAACGCGATCACGGAGGGCGTGATCTGGAAGCAGCTGCTGCTGTTCTTCTTCCCGATCATGCTGGGCACGGTCTTTCAGGTGATGTACAACACGGTCGACGCGATCGTGGTCGGCCGCTATGTGGGCAAGGTGGCGCTGGCGGCCGTCGGCGGCCCGACGGGCACGCTGATCAATCTGATCGTCGGCTTTTTCATGGGCGTGGCGACGGGCTGCACGGTGGTGATCGCTCAGTTTTACGGCGCCGAAGACGCTGAGCGCACCAGCCGAGCTGTGCACACGGCCATGGCCCTGGCGCTCTGCGGCGGTGCGGCGATCGGCGTGTTCGGCGCGCTGGGAGCGAAGGCGATGCTGCGGCTGATGAGCACCCCTTCCGAGGTGCTGCCGCACGCGGCCGGCTATTTGCAGGTGTTTTTCGGCGGCTCGGTGACGACGCTGGTGTACAACATGGGCTCGGGCATCCTGCGCGCCAAGGGCGATTCGAAGCGGCCGTTCTATCTGCTGGTGGCGGGCACGGTCGTCAATCTGGGACTCGATCTGCTGTTCGTGATCGTCTTCCGCTGGGGCGTGACGGGCGTGGCCTGGGCTACAGTGCTGTCGCAGGCGGCCAGCGCCGCGGGCGTGTGGCTGTGTCTGGCGCGCGAGGAAGAGGCATTCCGTCTGGAAGCGCGCAAGGTGCGCTTCGATCCGCTGCTGCTGCGCAACATCATCGGCATCGGCCTGCCCGCAGGCCTGCAGGGCTCGATGTACTCGGTGGCGAACGTGGTGATCCAGGCGGCGATCAACTCGCTCGGCGTCAACGCCGTGGCCGCGTGGACGATCAGCAGCAAGATCGACGCTCTTTACTGGCAGTCGATGGCGGCGTTCGGCATGGCCCTGTCGACATTTGCGGGGCAGAACTTCGGCGCGCGCCGCTATGACCGCGTCAGGCGCAGCATTTGGGACTGCACATGGCTGTCGGCCCTGCTCACGGTGCTGTATCTGGCGCTGGCGCTGCCTTTGGCGCGCTTCTGGTTCGGCATCTTCACCGACGACGCGGCGGTGATCGAGATCGGCGTATCGGTGATGTTCATCATGATGCCGTGGTATTTTTCCTACATCCCGATCGAGACGCTCGACGGCGGCATCCGCGGCACGGGCGACTCGGTGCGCCCCACGGTCATCATGGCCGTCGGCGTCTGCGCCTCGCGCCTGCTCTGGGTGTGGCTGGTGCTGCCGCACTGGCGGAGCGTGGCGACACTGGCCTGGTGCTATCCGATGAGCTGGGTGATCACGGCGTTCGCGTTCGTGGTCTATTATCTCAAAAGCGGCTGGCTGGAGCGCAGTGCCGTGCGCGCCGGTCACGTGCCGGCGTCAGACGGGCACTCTGCCTGAGGCAAGATATGCAAATGAAAACGGCGGGACGTGCTGTCATGGTCGCAGCGCGTCCCGCCGTTTTTCGTTAAGGAAACACTAGTTTTATCCCATTATGCAGAATTAAACGAGCGCACAGGAAACCTGAGAAAATGCGTCAGATCCGAAGAAACCTGTCCGCAAGGGGCTCCGGAGGCGTACTTCCGTACGTTGGAGGAGCCCCTCGGACGGCGTTTCGCAGGAGATGACGTATTTTCTCAGCGTTTCCTTAGAGTTTTCTGCTCATCGGCACATGAGGATTGCCTTCGTCGAGGTAGACCGGACCGCACGGCGCAAAGCCGCACTGTTCATACAGACCTGTTGCGTACTGCTGCGCGCCCAGATGGACGGAGCTTGCTCCAAGCTCTTTCATGCGGACGAGCGCCTCGCGCACGATGCGTCCGGCGAGGCCGCGGCGGCGCAGAGGTTTGCGCACGGCCACGCGGCCGAGGATCCATTCGCCGGGAGCGTTGCCTGCGAAAAATCGGCAGCAGCCCGCCGGCTGTCCGGCGACGAACAGCACCAGATGGAACGCGCGCGCGTCGATGGCGTCAAACTCGTCTTTGTAGCCCTGCTCGTGCATGAACACCTCTTCGCGGATGAGCCGCGCTTCGGCGCTCAGCTCGCGTGTGACGGCAAAGCGCTCTTCCTGAGGCAGGGATTGTTTCTCGTGGAACATCACTGCGCCTTTTTCGTGCCGGCGAAAAACAGCCACAGGCCGCCGAGGATGAGGACGATGCCGATGCCCAGCTGCGGCGTCGGCAGTTCGCCGAGGAAGTACCAGGCCAGGATGCAGACGCCGATCGGCTCGGCAAGGATGCCCATCGTCACCTCGGTGGCGGTGATCCAGCGCAGCAGCACGTTGAACACCATCTGTCCGCCGATCGTGGAGACGAACGCCAGCCCCAGGAAGCACTTCCAGGTGAGCGCGTCATAGCCCGTGAACGAGCTGCCCGTCACGGCCGTGTACGCGGCCAGGAAGACGACGCTGCTTGAGTAGCTGAGCACGGAGTAGGGCAGCGCGTCCATCGTGCGGCGGCAGATCTGGCCGAAGAAGAAATAGACGCTGATCACCGCGCCCGAGATCAGCGCCAGCACGTCGCCCCACAGCGCCGTGCCCGAGGCGCGAAAATCGCCCAGGCCGATGACGACCGCTCCGGCGATGGCGATGGCGCCGCCGAGCGCGGCCTTGCGCGTGAGATGCTCGTCAAGGAAGATCATGCCGAGGATGATCGAGAACAGCGGCTGAAGTCCGGCGATCGTCGTCGAGCTGGAGACCGTTGTCCAGTGGATCGACTCGAACCACATGATGTAGTGCACGGCCAGGAACACGCCGGCCAGCACACCCGCACAGAGCTGCTTGCGCGACGCTGATCTCAGCTGAGCGACACCGCCGCGCGAGAACAGCAGCGCCGGCAGCAGCGCGCAGGTGGCAAACAGCAGCCGGTAAAAGGCCGTCACCGACGGCGGCGCGGCCGAGAGCCGGCCGAAGATGGCCGACGACGAGAGCATGAACACGCCTGCGAGCAGCGCAGCGCGGATGGCAAAAACAGATCTCATGAGCGAATCCTCCTGATGAAACTCAGTGTTTTTTCGATTATAATAGAGTCAGCGCGCAAAATCCAGCGCGTGAGACATCATAATCGTTCGGAAAGGAACTGTCACGATGATCAACTTTGAGTATTACACCCCTACAAAAATCGCCTTCGGCCGCGGCGTCGAAAGCCGCACCGGAGAACTGGCGCGCGCATTCGGCGCGCACAAGGCACTGATCCATTACGGCGGAAAAAGCGCCCTTGCCTCCGGCCTGATCGGCCGCATCAAAGCGTCTCTCGATGCGGCCGGCGTGGCGCACGTCGAGCTGGGCGGCGTCGTTCCCAATCCGCATCTGGGCAAGGTGCGCGAGGGCATCGAGCTGGCAAAGCGCGAAGGCGTCGACTTTTTGATTGCCGTCGGCGGCGGCAGCGTCATCGACTCGGCCAAAGCCATCGGCTACGGCGCTGCCGAGCCTGATCACGATGTCTGGGAGCTGTACGACGACGCGGGCACCCGCAAGCCGGCCAAGTGCCTGCCCATCGGCGCGGTGCTCACGATCGCGGCCGCGGGCAGCGAGATGAGCAACAGCAGCGTCATCACCGACGAGAAAACGGGGCTGAAACGCTCGTGCAAGAGCGATCTGTCGCGCCCGCGCTTCGCCGTCATGGATCCCGAGCTGACAGTCACGCTGCCTGATTTTCAGACGCAGAGCGGCTGCGCCGATATCCTCATGCACACGATGGAACGCTGGTTCAACGCCTCAGGTACCCTGGAGCTGACCGACGCCATCGCCGCCGGACTGATGAAGACGGTCATGAAGAATGCCCGGATCCTGCGCGATCATCCTGACTGCTACGAAGCCCGCGCCGAGGTGATGTGGGCTTCAAGCCTTTCGCACAACGGCCTGACCGGCTGCGGCAGCGACGGCGGCGACTGGGCCGTGCACAAGATCGAGCACGAACTGGGCGGCATGTTCGACGTCACGCACGGAGCGGGACTGGCCGCTGTGTGGGGCAGCTGGGCCCGTTACGTGCTGCCTGAGTGCCCGAAGCGCTTTGCCGAGTTTGCCGTCCAGGTGATGGGCGTCGCTCCGGCCGAAAGCGACGAGGCCACAGCCCGTGCCGGCATCGAGGCGGTCGAAGACTATTACCGCAGCGTTGGCATGCCGACGAACCTGCGCGAGCTCGGCGTCTCGCCGACAGAACAGCAGATCACCCGCATGGCCGAATCAGCCGCATCCGTCGGCGGCGGCCGTATCGGCGTGGTGCGCAGGCTCGACGCGAACGACATCGCCGCGATCTACCGCGCCGCGCTGTAAGTTTGTGCAGGTTCAAAACAGACACGAAGACGCAAAGGAAAAACACAGGATTGATCGGGAGCCCGCCGGAACATTTTCGGCGAGCTCCGTTTTTCTACGTGGAACATGTGCCGCCGCTATCGGGCGCGCAGACGATACAGAAGCAGCGAAAAGACGTGTTCGGCAAGCGGATTATTATTTTGATCTTTCTTCGCGTCTTTGTGCGGGCTTTGAATCTGTCTTTGACTTTGTGGTATAATCCTGTACGCAATGAGCCGTTGGAACCCCGACATAAGTCCGGTTGCGTTCCAGCGGCTCATTTATTTTTTCCCAAAAGAGGTTTTCACGATGCCCAAAACGAAGTTTCAGGAACTGGTCTTCACGCTGATGATAATCCCGACGATGGTCGTCTGGATGGTGCTGTACAACGTCTGGCTCTCGCCGGCCGGCCTGGCCGGATTTTCATACCGCACGGCCGCTGAGATGCTCCAGCTCTGCGCCGCGGCGCTGGCCGTTGAATTCCTGATCATCAGCCCGGTGGCGCACAAACTGGCTTTTGCCATCGTGCGCCGCCTGAACGTGCGGCCGCGTTTTATTCCAATCGTCGTGAGCTGCTGCATGGTGAGCATGATGTGTCCGTATATGAGCTTTTCGGCCATGCTGCTGCTGAACGGCGGCCTGCCTCGGAACTGGCCGGCTGTGTGGGGCCGGATGCTCGCCGCCAACTATCCGATGGCACTGGCCTGGCAGCTGTGTGCCGCCGGTCCTGCCGTGCGCACAGCCTTTGCGGCGCTGCAGCGCCGCCTGTGGCCCCGGGATGCGGCGTAAGCAGTAAAAAGCAAAGAGGTCCGGGAAAATCCCGGACCTCTTTTGTGCGTGTGTTTTGCTGGAGGCGTTTACAGCTTGCCCTGCTCGCGCATGGCGTGGACGGTGATGGGCAGGCCCCAGAGGTTGATGAAGCCGGCGGCCTGAGACTGATCGTAGTCGCTCTCGCCGAAGGTGACGAGATTTTCGGAGTAGAGGGTGCAGGGCGAGGTGGTGCCGGCGGGGATGATGTTGCCCTTGTACAGCTTCAGCTTGACGGTGCCGGTGACGTACTTGTTGGCTTCGTTGGCGAAGGCGCAGAGGGCTTCCTGGAGCGGAGTATACCACTTGCCGTTGTAGATCATGTCAGCGAAGTCGACGGCCAGCTTCTGCTTGAGGTGCAGCGTGTCCTTGTCCATCGTGATCATCTCGAGCTGGGCATGGGCGAAGTAGAGGATGGTGCCGCCGGGCGTCTCGTACACGCCGCGGTCCTTCATGCCGACGAGGCGGTTCTCGACGATGTCGATGATGCCGACGCCGTTGCGTCCGCCGATCTCGTTCAGCTTCCAGACGATGTCAGCGGGCTTCATCTTGACGCCGTTCAGGCCTACGGGGGCGCCGGCTTCGAAGTCGATGCTCACGTATTCGGGCTTGTCGGGCGCGGCGTAGGGCGAAACGCCCATCTCGAGGAAGCCGGGCTTGTCGAGGTTCGGCTCGTTCGCGGGGTCTTCGAGGTCAAGGCCTTCGTGGCTGAGGTGCCAGATGTTCTTGTCCTTGGAATAGTTGGTCTCGCGCGAGATCTTGAGCGGGATCTTGTGCGCCTCGGCGTAGTCGATCTCTTCGTCGCGCGACTTGATGTCCCACTCGCGCCAGGGAGCGATGATGGGGATATCGGGCAGGAAGCGCTTGATGGCCAGCTCGAATCTCACCTGATCGTTGCCCTTGCCGGTCGCGCCGTGAGCGATGGCGTCGGCGCCTTCGGCCTTGGCCACCTCGCACAGCTTCTTGGCGATGATGGGGCGGGCGAACGCGGTGCCGAGCAGATACGTCTCGTACTTGGCGTCCATCTTCAGAGCGGGGATGACGATCTCGTCCATCATCTCGTCGACGAGGTCGGCGACGATCAGCTTGCTCGCGCCGGTCTTGAGAGCCTTCTCCTCAAGGCCTTCAAGCTCGTCGGCCTGTCCGACGTTGCCGGACACGGCGATGATCTCGGGATTGTTGTAGTTCTCCTTCAGCCAGGGGATGATGATCGAGGTGTCAAGGCCGCCAGAATAGGCCAGAACGATCTTTTTGATTTTGCTCTTATCCATTGTAAAACGCCTCCGTGCGTCAAAATTTTTGCGAACTCTTCTTTCGCCGTGATGCGAAATTGAAGTTGAGTTCATTGAATGAGGGAACTATATCACTCTAAAGAATTTCTGTCAACTGAAAATTTATCAGTTGACAGAAAATGAACTGGATTTGATTTTTTGCGGAATGATCAGATCTCGAACTTGATGCCCCACTTGTCGCGCAGCGCCTGGACGGTACCGTCAGCTTCGAGGGCAGCGAGGGCCTTGTTGATGTCGGCGGCGAGCGCGTCGCTGCCCAGAGGCATGGCGATGGCTTTGCCGGCGCCGGTGATGATCTTGCTGTAGGCGATCTTGATCTTGCCCTGGAAGGCAGGCATGGCCATGTACTTGTGGGCGACGGGGATGTCCATCAGCGAGAAGTCGGTGCGGCCGGTGACCATGTCGAGCATGCAGTCGTCAAACTTGGGGAAGAGCTTGAGCTCGAAGCCGAACTGATCCTTGATGGGCAGGAGCGCGGTCTCCTGAACGGTGCCCTGCTGGACGGAGCCGACGAGGCCCTTGAGATCGGCGTCGTTCTTGGGCGAAAGCGAAGCCTTGGTGACGATGGCGCTGTGCGACACTTCGTAGATGTCGGAGAAGAGCATTCTCTTGGCGCGCTCCTTGGTGGCGCTCATGCCGGCGATGGCGCAGTCGACCTTGCCGGTGGGGATGGCGGCGAGCAGCGAGTCGAACTTGCCGGTGTCGAACCACTCGATCGCGACGCCCATTTTGGCGCCGATGGCCTCCATCAGCTCGATGTCGAAACCGGAGGGCTTGCCTTCGGGGCTGACGAACTCATAGGGCGGGTAGGTGCACGAGGTGCCGACGACCAGCTTCTTGGTCTCGCCGGGAACATACGCGGCAAACGCGCAGGACGCGGCGAACAGGGATGCGAATGCAAGGGCAAACAGTGATTTTTTCATTGTGATTTCCTCCTAAAGTTCACTTGTTCGTCTGGAAACGAACTTGTGTTTTTTGTTGATGGCTGGAATAATAGCACTGTTCATTTTTTCTGTCAATAGGGAATTTTGGTTTATTTTTAATCGGGCTCAAGGTGCAACGAACCGTGTGACTGTCTGGATCAACGTGTATTTTGGAGAAGTACGGGTGACAAAAACGAAGAAATTTTTTTTGAAATTGTGGATTGACGCCGGGGACAAACGGAAATGATTTTCATCTGCGGGCCGGGGGCGGCGAAAATACAATTCTTCTTTATATGAGAATAAGAGACAGACGGAAAAGGCGGCGCTCTGGATGCGTCTGCCCCCCAAAAAAACACCGAGCCAGGCGCGCGTCCAAAGCGGGACGTGCGCCTGGCTCGGTTTGTATGTGCTTCGTTATCCGATCGTCTTTTTGAGGAAGTTCAGCAGATTGTTTCCGAGCACGCCTTCGGTCTCCTCTTCACTGAAGCCGTGCGCGAGCAGCTCGGCCGTCAGCTCCCAGGCGTGATCGTAGTAGTCGATGGAGTCCTGTCCCATCACGCCGGGCGTGCCCTGGAACTCGGAGCAGAAGTCGAAGCCCAGGCAGAGATGCTTCGCTCCGACGACCTGTTTGATGTGTGCGGCGTGAACGGCCAGTTCACTCGCGGTCGCCGGGCCATCGTCGTGCAGGCGGATGAACGCCTTGGCGCAGTTCAGCCCGATCACCCCGCCGCGGCCGGCGATGGCGCGCAGCTGCTCGTCGGTCAGGTTGCGCGCCACGTTTGTGAGCGCGCGGCTGTTGGAGTGCGAGGCGATGAAGGGCCGGCCGGAGAGGCGCAGCACGTCGCTGAAGCCCTCGTCAGTCAGGTGCGACACGTCGACGTACATGCCCAGACGCTGTGCTTCGTCAAGGAGTTCGGCGCCGAAGTCGGTCAGACCTCCGCCCGTGCCTTTGCGGCACACTTTCAGGCCGTCGGCGGCGAAGTTGCGGCGATTCCACGTCAGGCCGATGCCGCGCACGCCCAGTTCGTAAAAGACGCGCAGAAGGTTCAGGTCGTTCCCCAGCGGTTCGACGCCTTCAAAGGACAGCAGCAGCGCGATCCTTCCCGCAGCGCGGGCAGCGCGGATCTCGCTGACGCTGCGGCAGAGGACGAGCTCGGGACATTCGTCCAGCTCCTCATGCATCGCGGCGATCTGATCGAGCGCGCGGCGCAGCGCCATCTCCGGCAGGTGCCTGGTGTCAAGAAAGATCGAGCTGACGATCAGGTCCAGCCCGCCATCGCGCCAGCGCTTCAGGTAATCGTCGCGGACGACGTGCGTCCGTCCTTCGTCGATGCGCTTGCGCGCCAGCAGGTTGAGCAGATCGTAATGCGCGTCGGCGACGAAGCAGCGCGAATGGAGCGCATGCGCCCGTTCTGCCAGTTCCGGGCTGATGGTCATCGAAGTCCCTCCTTATGAATGCGGATTTTCGTCAAAAACGGCCCTTTTGCAGCTTGTAGATCGACGAGTTGCCGTTGCAGACGTAGGCGACGGTGCAGGCGACGAAGATATAGGGCAGGTGCGCAAAGCCGAAGATCTCGCCGCCGATGACGATGGGGCCGAGCAGCGTGTTCGTTGCTCCGCCGAACACGGCGACGCAGCCCAGTGCGGCCGCATATGCCGGAGGCAGGCCGATGAGCGGCCCGATCACGGAGCCCAGCGTCGCGCCGGTGACGAACAGCGGCACGACCTCGCCGCCCAGAAAGCCCGCCGACAGTGTGACGATCGTGAAAAGCGCCTTGAGCGCGAAGTCCCAGGGAAACGCCTTGCCTTCGAAGGCAAGGCCGATCAGCTGCGTCGAGACGCCGGAGTAACGGCCGCCCCAGCAGAGCAGCGACAAGGCGCTCAGACACGCGCCGACGGTCAGCACGCGCGCGAGCGGGTTGGGGAACAGCCTGGCGAGACCGTCTTTGATGCGGTGCATCGTCCACGCGAACAGCCCGCCCGTGATGCCGAACACGGCGCCGAGGACGATCAGGCGCGCGCCGGTCTCCAGCGTGGGGGAGAGCGCGCCCGAGAGCGCGAACGTGAACTTGCCCAGTCCGCACAGACCGGACGTGCGGCTGGCGACAAAGGCCGCCACCATGGCCGGGAAAATGGCGCGGTATTCGAGCACGCCGGCCGTGAGCACCTCGATCGCGAAGAAGGTCGCGGCCAGAGGCGTGCGGAACAGTCCAGCGAAGCCGGCTGCCATGCCGGCGATCAGCATCAGCCGCCCGGCATTTTTCAGCGGAAGCTCTTTGCCGACGGCGTGTCCGATCGTGCCGCCGATCTGAACGGCCACGCCCTCGCGCCCCGAACTGCCGCCGAACAGGTGCGTCAGCCAGGTGCCGCCGATCGCCAGAGGGATGAGCCGCAGGGGGATGTCGTCGGTGACGCCGTGTCCGGCTTCGAAGATCAGCGTCATGCCTTTGACGCTCGCGCCGCCGAGCCTGCGCATGCACCAGACGATGGCAGCGCCGGCCAGCGCCAGGAACGGGATGAACGCGTAGGGATGGGCCAGGCGCACTTCCGTCAGCTCCGACAGCACCAGTCCGAACAGTGAATCGACCAGTCCGGCAGCCACGCCTACGGGAATAGCGGCAAGGCCGAGCATGAGTGTGTTTCCGTACGCCGTCAGCAGCGCGTACAGCTTTTTCATCGTGATTCCCTCCTTAGAGAACTTCTGTCTGTGCTGAAAAGATGAGAAAACTGCTGTTTATGAATGCAAAATACTTACTTATGATAGCATGGAACGTCATGAGAATCCAGAGCGAGCCGACGGAAAAAGCTCAGCCCCGGTTCATAAACAGGTCAGGGAAGGTCAATCCATTCGTGCTCAAAAAATGCCTTTCAAAGGGCTGAAACGGAAAACGGGAAGCGCGACGGTTCGATTTTTATGGTATGATTGCACGCGCCGTGACGGCGGCGTATCTCTCTTTTGGAAAAGGAAAAGTGACAGTTCAGATGTGGAAGCATTACTGTGCGATCATGGGCTCGGTGCTGTTCTGGGGCGCGTCCTACCTGGCCACGGCCGTGGCTTACGAGACGATCTCGCCCCTGCAGCTGGGGCTGGTGCGGGCCGTGCTGGCCGCGGCGCTGTTTTTCGCGTATCGGGCGCTTTCGGGCGCACGGGAGAAGGTCGAGCGCGGCGACTGGCCGCGCGTGGTGATCAGCGGTTTGTTCGGCGTGACGCTGTATTTTGCCTTTCAGAATACGGCGCTGGCGATGACCAGCTCATCGCGCGCGGCGCTGATCACGGCCTGCTATCCGGTCATCGTGCTGACGATGGAGTGCATGGTGCGCAGGAAGCTGCCCGTGTTCCGCCAGCTGGCCGGCATCGCCGTGGCGGTCGCCGGCGTGGGGATGCTGACCGGCTCGGGCACGGGAGAGGGCAGCGTGGCGGGCGACCTGATGATGGTCGTTCCCGGCGTGATGTGGGGCTGCTACTGTCTGTCGGCGGAGAAGCTGACGGAAAAATACCACACCTCGCTGCTGACGGCGTGGCAGATGCTCATCGGCGCGGCCGCGTTCGTCCCGCTTGTGCTGTTCGAGGGCCGGCCGTGGATGATGCCGACGCTGCGGTCGGGCAGCGCGATCTTGTTTTTGGCGGTGTGCTGCTCGCTCCTGTCGTTCCTGTTCTTCAACTACTCGCTCAAGGGCCTGTCCGTCACAGTGCCGATGGTGCTGCTCAATTTGCAGCCGGTCGTCGGCGTGGTGTGCTCGTACCTCGTCCTGGGCGAGACGGTGACGCCGTTCCAGGCGGCTGGCGGTGCGGTGATCGTGGCCGGCGTCCTGCTCAGCACGGTGGGAGTGAAGAAATAGGACGCGTGTTCGCTGGGAGGCGGAAAAACATGGAAGCTGATCAGAATTTCGCCGGCGTGCTGGCGGCCAGCATCTCGCCGCGTTCGCCCAAGCTGCGCGCCGTGATCGTCGGGGCGCAGAGGATGCTGCGCGATCTGCTCGCCAACGCGCTGAAGCAGGTCCCCGATATCGAAACGGCCGCACAGTTTGAGAGCGTGCAGGAGCTTGAGCCGCAGCTGGAAAAGCTGAAGCCCGACGTGGTGCTGGCCTGTCTCTCGTGGGGAGTGGAAAGTCCCGAGGAGCTGTTCGCGTTCGCCCGTGAGTCGGCGAACGCGCGTTCCGAGTGCAAGGTCATGATCCTTTCGCTCCTGCATGACACGTCGCTGGTCCTTCGGGCGATGGAAAACGGCGTCAGCGGCTTTTTATTCGCCGATCACACCGGTCTCCCCGGGGTGATCGCTGCCGTGCGTGCCGTGAAAAACGGCTACCGGCTCTTCCCCGATGAGGAAAGCTGCCGCCGGCTCAATCCCTGGCATGCGCTCTTCACGCGCCGCGAGCTCGAAGCGCTGAGGCTGATGGGCCGCAATCTGGAGCGCGAAGAGGTCGCCCGCGAGATGAACGTCTCCGTCGGCACGGTGAAAAACATCGTTTCGGAACTGCTCGTCAAGACAGGCTTTAAAAACATCCATCGCCTGCTTACGCATCTGTTTGCGCACGGCGTTCTCGTTCCCGCCGGCGAGAGCGCACTGCACGGCAAGTCCTGATACTTTTTCGCGATGAAAAAGCTCATCGCGAGGCCGCGCCCTGCAAAAAAAGCGGAAAAACTCCCGCCCCGGGAGTTTTTCCGCTTTTTTGATGGCGCTGATTTAATCCTGTTATGCAGTGTTTCCCTTACTTAGGCTCCTTGAACTCGATCGAGTTGAAGATGGCCGTCGCCAGCTCGCTCTCGTGATCGCCGATGATCGTGATGTTGCCGATCGTCTCTTCGTCGACGTTGAAGACCTGCGCATAGGCTTTGCTGCCGTCGATGACAGCCGTGTACTCGTAGGCTTCGCCATCGCCTTCCATCTTCTTCAGGTCAGTCGCGCCATGGATGGCGGCGAACTGCTCAGCCGCGGCCTTGACCGTCAGGTCCTTGCGGGCCTGAAGAACGCTGACGACGAACGCCATGCTGTCGTCGGGCGCCTTCAGCATGCTGCTGACGCTGTTCTCATCCTGGCTGATGATCTGGGCCGTCCAGCCGTCGGGCGTCTCGGCGGTGTAGAACAGACCATCGACCTTAGCGGCGAACGCTGAAGCGGCAAAGCAGAGAACGAACACGAACGCGAGAATTTTCTTCATGATGGACCCTCCATGTGATGTCTTTTGCACCGGTGCGGTACGGCCGTTATTCTAGGTATCGCCGGCACATCCAGCAAGAATCCTACGGCCAGTTTTTCACACGATTTTTTCACGTATGAGGAGAACGGAAGTGCCCCTTTGGGGCTAAAAATGTCTCCGTTTTTTAGCCGGCAGGTCTGAACGCCAAAAAAGCGACTTGTGCTCGGGCGGCTGGAAATGAGCGTTCAGACTTGACAGAAAATTTTCTCTTGCTAAAATATGTGCAGTTTTCATTCAGCAAAGGAGGGGACTGCGTATGAATACGGCGTTTGCGTACAACCTGCGTCTCGCGCTACTTGGCTGCGGATCTCTTCCGGAGCCGAGGCCGTCGCACGCGCGTTTGTGAAGCGCGGTGTGACATCGTTTGAACAAGGCCGGAAGATCCGCATCACAGCGGTTTCTTCCGGCCTTTTTTTATCCGTCGGGAGGGTGTGTGAAGTGAGAAAAACGATTGCAGTGATCGAAGGCGACTACTCCGGCCCCGAAGTGGTTCGCGAAGCGGTCAAGGTGATGAAGAAGACGGCTGAGGTGTTCGGCCATGAGTTCGTCTTCAAAAAAGTGCTGATGGGCGGCGAGGCCATCGACGCTACGGGCGTGCCTCTGCCCAAGGAAACGCTTGAGGAATGCCTCGCCAGCGACAGCGTGCTGCTCGGCGCCGTAGGCGGCCCCAAGTACAACGATGTGCCCAAGGAAGTGCGCCCGGAGCGCGGCCTGCTGGCCCTGCGGGCCGGCATGGAGCTGTTTGCCAATCTGCGCCCGGCCCGTGTGTTCCCGCAGCTGGCTGCCGCTTCGCCGCTCAAGCCCGAGATCGTCGCCGAAGGCATCGATTTCGTGATCGTGCGCGAGCTGGTCGGCGGCGTCTACTTCGGCCGCCACGAGACGGCCGTCGTCGGCGGACAGCGTCAGGCGACCGACATCATGAGCTATTCCGAGAGCGAGATCGAGCGTATCGTCCGCGTCGGCTTCGAGACGGCGCGCGTGCGCGGCAAAAAGCTGACGAGCGTGGACAAGTCGAACGTGCTCGACTGCTCGCGGCTGTGGACCGACGTGTTCCACCGCGTGGCGAAAGAGTATCCCGACGTGGAAGCGCGCGACATGCTCGTCGACAACTGCGCGATGCAGATCGTCCGCAGGCCGTCGCAGTTCGATACGATCGTCACCGAGAACCTTTTCGGCGACATCCTCTCCGACGAGGCCAGCATGATCACCGGCTCGATCGGCCTGATCCCGTCGGCCAGCCTGGGCAGAACGTCATGCGGCATGTACGAGCCCATCCACGGCTCCGCCCCCGACATCGCCGGCAAGGGGATCGTCAACCCGATCGGCACGATCCTTTCCGGCGCGATGATGATGAAATACAGCTTCGCCATGCAGGAAGAGAGCGCTGCCGTCGAGGCGGCCGTCAACGCCGTGCTCGACGAAGGATACCGCACGGCCGACATCTTCAGCGAAGGCTGCACGCGCGTCGGCACCGCTGAGATGGGGGACCTGATCGCCGCTAAAATCAATGAGTAATTAGTAATGAGTAATTAGTAATTAAAATGATTCCAGAGCTGCGTCGAGCTGCCTGGGGAGTCCATATAAGGAGTTGCTGCAAAATGAATATTGCTGTTGTGTCTCTGATCGTTTTCTTCGCTGTGATCCTGTTCGCCGCTGTCACCAAGAAGAACTGCGGCGTCATCGCCCTCGTGGCTGCCTACGTCTTCGGCATTTTCGTGCTGAAGATGAAGCCGGCTGAGATCTATGCCAAGGGCTGGCCGATGGGCGTGTTCTTCATCGCGCTTTCGACCACGTTCCTGTTTGCCATCGCCAACGTCAACGGCACCATCGAAGCCATGGCGAAGAACATCGCTTATTTCGCCCACGGCAGCGCCAAGCTGCTGCCCGTCGTCTTCTTCATCGGCGGTGCGATCATCTCCGGCATCGGCGCGGGCGGACTGGTCATCGCCGTCATCGCGCCCATCGCGCTCTATGTGGCTGTGCAGAACAAGATCCCTGTGCTGATGATGTCGGTCGTCACGATGGGCGGCATCATGGCCGGCGGTCTTTCGCCCGTGGCGATCAACGGCCTGGTCGCCAACCGCATCGCCATGGCGCAGAACATCCCCGGCTACACCTACATCCAGCTCTGGGCCCCGTTCGCCATCGCCATGACCGTGTTCTCGATCGCTGCTTACGTGCTCTTCGGCGGCCTGACGCTGCCCCGCGTGGAGAACGCCGAAGCTGCGACGTGGACGCCGTTCGACGGCAGGCAGAAGCTGACGCTGCTCGGCGTAGCCGCTCTGCTCGTCGGCGTCGTCGGCTTCAAGCAGGATCTGGGGCTTCTGGCCTTTGCCATCGCCGGCGTGCTGATCGTGCTCGGCGCGGCCGACCAGAAAAAAGCTTTCGCCGCCACTCCCTGGGCGACGCTCATCCTCATCTGCGGCATGTCGGTGCTGCTGCGCGTCGTCGTCACAGCCGGCGGCTTCAAATACCTTGAAGAGCTGCTCAAGGCTCACATGAGCGCCTCTACCGTGCGCCCCGCGCTGATCGCCCTTTCCGGCGTCATGGGCGCCGTTTCAAGCGGCACTGGCGTCGTCATGCCTACGCTGATCCCCATGGCGAACGAGATCGCCAAGAATCCCGAGATGGGCACGGCCATGCAGCTGATCACGGCTGTCATCGTCGGCACTAACGGCGTCGTCATCAGTCCGCTTTCCACCGTCGGCGCGCTCTGCCTGGCCGGTGCTCCCGAAGGCGTCGACCGCAACAAGCTGTACAATCAGCTGATCCTCGCCGCGGTGTGCTTCAGCGTCTGCTGCGCCGCCGCCGCGTATTTCGGAGTGTTTTAAGGAAAAGCAGGCAGAAAAGGACGTTTGACAAAAAATATTTTTGCTGTATATTGATATATGAAGACGGCGGTTTGGTATAGAAGTCCCCGCCGGATCGATCCCAATGAAAGCGAGATGTTGTCCATGAAAAAGTCGTATCGTTTCGCCCTCTGCGCGGCGCTCGCCGCTGCGCTGTGCCTGAGCGCGTGCAGCGCTTTCGCGGCTCCGCCGCCGCCTCCCGGTCCGCATCATGGGGAGTATCATCCCGGACCGCATCCCGGTCCCAAGCCTGGCCCGCACACGCCGCCTCCTCCACCCCCGCACTACGGCCCGAAGCCCGGCCCGCACACGCCGCCTCCACCGCCGCCGCCGCCTCATGGACCGCATTATGCTCCGCCGCCTC